>Ga0228710_1000142_pt1 | contig 66292 bp, 52 predicted proteins | sample MedpolnodulmetaG_FD_177995 | JGI IMG/M metagenome (GOLD analysis project Ga0228710, IMG submission 177995) | Root nodule microbial communities from Medicago polymorpha collected in Santa Monica, California, United States - pink nodules | ecosystem: Host-associated > Plants > Roots > Nodule...
CATAAAATTATTCAAACAACACCGATGAGGAGGAATTTGATTTTAAAATTATTAAATTCAAAACTCTACACTTTATTGGTACATCTCAAGATTTATGACATGTATATCATAATATTTGTCAATCTCTAATGTAACTGACTTATGAATCATACAAGTGTAGCATCTAGTTTTATAAAGAATGCATAACAATGGCAGTTTTTTTATTTTAAAAAAAAAAATCATATGAGAAACTTCCAAATGCTTCAACATCTCAACTTGTTACTAGTACAAAAACTGATTTTTGACATGTTTTTAAGGTCATAAGTCTATTTCTTAACCGGCGTAAGATCTTTCGTCTTAATATGTGAAATTTTTTAAGACGATTTTTCAACCGGATTAAAATAATATGGTTCAATCCGGTTGAGAATTGAGATAAACATTCATCTTAACATTTTTATCATCAACGCAATATTGTGTTACAATTTAAGTTGGTTGTGTGAAACAAATATATACTTCGTGTTACATTATTTTATGTCGCCTTTTGCCGAAAACCAGAGAGAATTGAGATATAATACCAAGGCTAAAGTATACTTTTTATTCTCTATATTTTACAAAATGTTTGTTATGGTCTTTTAACGTCTTTTTTATTCATTTTAGTCCTTTATCTTTCTTTTACCGAATTGGGTGACATCAATTAATATCATTGGTTTAATTAAGACAATAGGTTTGAGATTTAAGGCGGTTTCTTTGGCACAACTCCCTTGGACCGACCATGAATTGCAAAGTAGTGAAATTTTTATTGAATATTATTGTAAAACTAATTTATATTGATAGTGCATACCTTTTTAACTCATATACTCCCTCCGTCTCGCAATTATGGTCTCTTTAGCATTTTTTCTTTTTCTCAAAATAATTGTCACTTTACAATACCAATGCAGCATTTATTATTATTTTTTTCCACTATTATACCTTTATTTATTGAATTGGGTTTTTCTATCATGTGCAAATTTGCACATGTTAAGAAGTTTAAAGTAGTAACTTTGACTGGGAACTTGTGTTTTTTATATTAAATATGTAACTTTTAATCAATAATTGTTGGTTTTCAATGAAAAGATACTACTTTTAGTTACCTTAACATGTGCAATATTGCACATGTTAGACAAACCCTATTGAATTTCATCCAACTTAACTACTCCACGAACTACAATTAATAAGGGTGTTTAAGTAATGCTACTAATTTTACCATTGAAATTAACATAATTAATCATTTTCTTAATAATCGTGCTCAAACCTTAAACGACTAATACTGTGAGACAGAGGGAGTAATTTCTATCTTTAAAAAAAAGTTTAATGATAACCGAGTACTCTAAATATTATGAAGGTTATCTCACACGAAATGCAAGAAAGCAACACATCTCAATTTTGAAAAAGGGATGTGTAATTAGTTCTATTTTTGCCGAAAATCATAGTGGGATATGCATTTAAAGTGTTCGCCTTATATCTTCTTATATTGTCGCGTTCTCAGTTATCTTAAAAAAATTGGAGAAGAGAAAATTATTATTAATAGCCGTGGTAACCATTTTACAACAGTCCGAAATTATAAGATTTAAAATATGTCTCTTGAGATGATATAGTCAAGTTTTGCAAATAAATTGACACCTCTTATGAGTCTTGTCAATTCGAATCTTCAAACTTTAACTTCTTTAATCTCTTTTCTCAATCTAAGTGAGATATCAATCTCAAGAAGGTTAATGTTTTGTATTTCAATTTCACCAAATATAATTTTAATTACGATTTTCTATCGTGTAAAATTTTTCATATGTTAAGAAGTTTAAAATAGTAATCAACATTTTATCCAACCACAATTAAATATAAACTAATGAACATCAGTCCACTGATCAATTCATCCGACCACTAATGGGAGTGCTAAATTTGAGATTGCATGAAACATAAATACCATCTTATCGAGGGACTCAATGATATTATTTTCACAAAAGAATAAAATGTGCATCAGGCTTAAAATGAGTTGGCTCTAAATTAGGTGTTGTGAAATGAATGACTACATGAATTAATTATTCCTAATTTATGGTGTCAAATTAGAAAAGTGGATTGAGGTTGCTTATATTTCTATTAGGCTAAAACACATTATGTTGGGCTAGCTAGGCGCCTAGGCCGATCAAACTCATTATTTTTTTGATGATAAGCCTCCGGTTTCTATGGAAATTGTCATAGTAATTTGGAGTTTTGATTAAGAATTGTTCTGCTCAACAATCAAACTTAAATTCTTCTAAACGATTGTTTTTTTGATAGAGTCATTAACCGCTTGTTTACTATACGTTGAATGGTTGAAAATATATGTTAGCTAGCTGGCCATGTAGTAGAGATATAATCCAATATTCATAGAAAAAAGAAGATTTGATCCAATAATTATTTAGGACATGCAATTCAGGTTTTTATCGTGCATCCATGTCATATCCTACATCTTATAATTATTATTATTATTGTAGGATGTGTGCATTGCTGAAAAATTCATAGTGAGTAATTTAATAAGTGACCAAATATGCTCTAAGAATGTGTGTTTTGGAGAGCAATACATGTTCTCCACTCACTAGGTCACGTTCTATAGACCAAACAATGAAAGACTCCCCTCCTAATATTCACCTAGAATTTTATTATTCATAAGCCACAACGTGCAACCAATTATTCATATACTCCATAATGCATTATGTATTTATGTTAGACAAAAATTATGCTATATAAATAGCCATATATTCGGGGTATTCTATCACACCACTGCTTTGAAGCATCTGATTTACCACCCCTTTTCTCAAACAATACAAAGAAACTCATTTATGATGGTTTCTCATAGATCCATTTTAACTGTCTCTATACTTCTTTTTGCGTTGCTAGCCATTGCCTCCGCAACTGATTATGTGTATGGTCCAGCACCAAACACTGAGAAGTCTGAACCCGAAACTGAAGTAGATAAGAAGTCATACTCTACAAAATCAGACTATGAAGTTTCCAAATCCAAAACAAATTATGAGTATAGTCCAACTCCAGAGGTTGAGAAATCCAAACTCGATATAGATTACGAAGTACATTTAATAAAACCAAACTATAAAGTTCCCAAACCCAAAGTAAATTATAGATATGGTCCCGTTCCGGAGATAGAGAGACCTGAACCTGAAACATATTACAAACACCTCACCAAACCAGACTATGCAGTTCCCAAACCTGAAATAGATTATGGGTATAGTCCAACTCCAAAGGTTGAGAAGCCTAAGTCCGAAACAGTTTACACATCAAACCCCACAAAACCAGACTATGAAGTTCCCAAACCCAAAATAGATTATGGCTATGCACCGGCTCCCAAGATTGAGAAACCCAAGTCCGAAGCTGTTTACACACCAAACCCCACAAAACCGGACTATGGAGTTCCCAAACCTAAAACAAATTATGAATATGCCCCTGCCCCCAAGATTGAGAAACCAAAGACCGAAGCAATTTACACACCAAACCCAACAAAACCAGACTATGAAGTTCCCAAACCCAAAACAGATTATGAGTATGCCCCAGCCCCCAAGATTGAGAAACCAAAGTCTGAAGTAGTTTACACACCAAACCCCACAAAACCTGACTATGAAGTTCCCAAATCCAAAACTGATTATGGGTATGCCCCGACCCCCAAAATCGAGAAACCCAAGTCTGAAGCAGTCTACACACCAAACCCCACAAAATCAGACTATGACGTTCCCAAACCCAAAATAGATTATGAGTATGCCCCAGCCCCCAAGATCGAGAAACCAAAGTCTGAAGCAGTTTACACACCAAAATCCACAAAACCAGACTATGAAGTTCCCAAAACAAATTATGATTATGCCCCAACACCAAAAATTGAGAAACCCAAACTTGATACAAATTATAAACTACTCCCTACAAAACCAGATTATGAAGTTCCAAAACCAAAAGAAAACTACGAAGTGCAACTGCCCACAATCATTAGTGTTCAAGGAGTAGTTTTGTGCAAATCTGGCTCTAATTATTATCCAATTCAAGGTAATTTTTCACTTATATGATTAAAAGGAAAAGAAAATTAAGAACATAACTCACCTAGCTATAATACTTTTTTACAACAACATTTCTTATGTTTTTCATGTTTGAAATTGAAACCAAATAGTTTATGTTAGCTAGGACTTTAAATTTGATGATATATTACTAATTATATATTTATCATGTGTGAGGGTTGCAGGGGCCGTAGCACGAGTTACATGTGAATGTGTGAATGAGCTTGGATATGAGACAGGTCCAATTACAGTATTGAGTCATGTAACAGATAGTAAAGGTTATTACTATGTTACATTGTCACTTGCAGAGTTGGGATCAAAATTGAAGATTAACGAATGCAAAACATACCTAGAGAGTTCTCCATTAGAGACATGTAAAGTTCCAACCGATGTGAACCATGGCATCAGTGGTGCTCCTCTTTCTTCTTACCGTCTCCTTGAAAACAATTCCAGATTGTACTCTGTTGCACCTTTCTTCTACACCTCACAAGCTAAACCAGTTCCTAATGGTTATTAAACATGTGCATTGGTTTTCAAAAGAAAGTGAGATAAACATGGCTGCAAAGTTCTACGATGATGATTTCCTGTCTTTATTTTTTATTTGTTAGTATGTGGTTTTTTTCTTCTAATGTTTTGTTAATTGTTCGATTTTCACAATTCGTTGGTTATTGATATTGATATATATGAAAATCATGGTTCACCATGAGCCAAACTTTTCTTCTAATTGTTTCTAGTTAATCAGTGCCCTAACTCTGCTTTATAACGAAAATTAGTGAAATTAGAACTTTGTTTTACGGTGATAGTGAAATGAAACAGAACTTGTTTGTGTGTCAAGTCACTTAATTGTGTCTCTCCAAAAAAAAAAAACTTAATTGTGAGCAAGAGTATTATTGGTTCTCTGGAGACCATAATTGATTTTGTGCCAACATCTTATTGATGGCAAGAGGATCAATCCTTTGTTCCAACATGTAATAAAAAACAAAACAATTCATCTTGATTATGGATTTTTCCTTCAATTTCTAGTTCTATCCTATGTAATTTCCCCAACATCTTATTGTTTTCCTCCGCCTTCCAGAATAACCTTTGTTCTGAAACTGACATCACCGTGAAGCATCTTAAGTACCTCCGAACAATTTCTTCCAGCAGTAACCTAGGAAGATAATAAAATAGATAAGAAATATGCCAGAAATTAAACATTTAGAAACAAATTAAAAAGTGATAATGGAAATCGAGTCATATGATCCTAAAGCAGTTGCAAAACAATAACAATCAACAACTTGTAAGGCAGTCTTGGACATAAAGGTCAGTGAAACACGTGCATGTAGGAAAATAAATAAATTGTGGCTTCGAAGGTGAGGACTCTATTAAGTTCCTCACCGGTGTACCACTTAATTTGACCAATGGATTAATAGCCTACATGATCTCTTCAGTCCTTACCACACATGATTCATGCTCTTTCTCTCTCCCCTGACAGATCTCTCTTGCTGCTGCACTTTTTTTCTTCCACAAGTGTAAGCTCAACTCAACCAGACAAATGCACTCGTTATTTTTTATTTTTTGAATGGCAAATGTTGGTGTGTTAGTTTTCTTTGTGCCAGAATTTGAACCCTGTACCTTTAACTCCTTAACTCCTATAATCCCTTAACTCAAACCAATTGAGCTACCCAAAAGTTTGAGGCAAATGAAATTAATGTATGTTTGAAATAAAATAATACTAGTTTATCCCTTTCTCATCTATTTATAGATCTGTAGATATAACAAATTTGTCCAAGTCTATAGGTGTGTGTGTGTGTATGTTTTATAGTGCATTTTTGTAAAAGAAAATTTTATTAATAGAAGCCCAAGTTGTGCTAATAGTACATTACACCTGTTACACAACTAAGCTGAGTATAACATCACAAACTTCTAAACAATTTTCTGTTACTCTTCTCTGCACAAAGCTATTTGCTATTACAACACATACTTGCTAATCTCTACCCTCATTGATACATTCAATCCTACAGCATACCCATCCCATAAATTCAAACAAATACATATTAGACCTCTATCTAATTGAGACAATTATGCACTGATGCAAAAGTACATGTACTAAAAAAATCGAATTGCTGTAAACACCCGGCAGGATATCTCAACCAATGCGGTGCAGCACATTTCTTTGAAGGTACATCAAAATTCTTACTCCCATGCCACATGCCTGTTCCAGAAACACAAAAATATTCTCCTAATTGATATGATAACATAATTCAAATAACGTACTGTCCCCCAAATCAAGGACTGTTTCACACTTCAGTTTTGTTTAAAAAATACTAAAGACAAACGAAATATGCCCTTTAAGGAGAATCAAGTTCAAGTTCATACAATTAAGGCCAGCAAGAGGCAGGCTGTTTGTCGATGTCTGAAAATCGCCAAACCTTTTGGTTATAATAATAATATAAAAACAAAAATAAATTCATTAAACCCATGAGAATTGTTGAATCACTAATGATAGCCAATAGATAGTCATTTAAAAACACAATCAACCAAAAAAGCAATCATAAGAACAAATATTTGCACAATCTATTAATGTGAAAACAACATATATGAATTTACATAAATTCAAACAAGTAAATCATGGAAGACGAACTTACTTTCAAGTTTCAACATATCGAAATTAAGCTTTCAACAAAATCCTTGGCAAAGCTCCAACATAAACAACCTTTGTTTCCATCATCAATACTAGTTTTATGCACGGTAACTCTTGTTCGCTCCACTCTATGATCCCTCCAATTATAGATAATTGCTTCGCGTTCTTCACTACTAGACAATAACAGTGTATCACCATCATTTGAAAGAAACAGTGGAAAGAGTCGAAGATAATGCTTCAGATTGAAACCAAAGTCATAGTTCAATTGAAGATCATGATAACTGATTTTAAGAAATTGAGTCCAAGACTCTTGAACCCCAAATTCCTTCATCAGCCATATAATAAAATCAGTTTCCTTGTAACAATAAGAAAAACAAAGACAGTCACCCAAGACACCAACACATGGCTCTGCAGGCGGAACCTCATCAAAACCCCGAGGCAACCGATACTGATTGTATGTCTCAGTCTCCAAATCAAGTGAAACAATAACACTCTATTCAACCTTAACTGCTTTGATGTGAAGAGTTATTAGAGTTAAGTGTTGTGGATTTCGTGATTTTGATTTCTTGATGTGAAATTTGACAAAATTAGGATCGGAAATGAGAGTGTTCCAAGGGTTACTTACACATTTGAATCGAAGAAGAGATTTTACAGGAAGTAATGAAAGGATCTCGGTGAGGAGATCATCGGAGAAGAACACCGGTGACGGAGTTGTAGTCATCGCTGATTGTTAACGATTTCCAATATCAATGCACCTTAGCTGTAGTGTTATTGAACTGTTGTGAAATGAGTAAAAATAAAGCACAAAGAAATACTTCACATTTTCACAACAACACCGGTAAATTTGTCATTGACTAGTAATATTAACAACCATTATTTGCGACTTTGTGACTTTTTTCTCTCTCACTTTTTATTGGTTAAATACAGTAAAAAGAGAGCGAAATATGGATTTTATTGAGTAAATAGACAATTACCTCTTTGAAATTGTAAGTTTCCCCGATTACCCTACTGAAAATTCACAAAACTTCAATTATCCCCATGAAATTGCACAACGTTAATCAATTTACCCTCCCGTCAAATTTTTCTGTTAGTCAACATGATGTTTTGTAAATCTCCCCCGTGAAGTTTTGCACTTATGTGCAAAATACCCCTCGAACTTGATTTTTTTTTTCTTTTCTTATCCTTCTCAAAAGATATTAAAGGCAAACAATTAACCGTTAACTTTAATAATTTAAACTCTACAATATTACAATCCAAAATCCAAAATTCACACTAAAAATTCGCAAAAAGGTCTTAATAATGCAAGAAAAATCATCTGCAATTCATACTAAAAATTCGCAAAAATATCTTAATAATGCAAGAAAAATCATCTGCATTAGTTTTGACACAGGTGGAGGAAACAAAGTAGCATAGTTCTTGTCATTTCTTAAAACATATTTCATACAACAAACAATATTAAAACATTTTTTTAGAAGAAACCAAGTAGCATTTTATTGTCATTTCATACACAGGTAGAGGAAACCAAGAAGCTATATTTACTATTTCTTTTTAAAAGCATCTTACTGCCTCACGAGCTGCTCCATGGCAGCTTCTTGAAACATTTCATACAACAAACAATTATTGAAACAGAGATAACAAGCTAAAGTAATGACTTACAGAAGAAAAAAATATATAAATTTTTAAGTTTGGGGGTATTTTGCACATAAGTGCAAAACTTCAGAGGGGTATTTGCAAAACATCATGTTGACTAACAGAAGAATTTGACAGAGGGGATATACTGATTAACGTTGTACAATTTTAGGTGGGTAATTGACGAAACTTACAATTTTAGGAGGGTAATTGCCTATTTACTCAAATTTCATTTATCTTTGTCATTTTAGAGTAAATGATCGATTAAACCCTCAAATTGAAACTTCAAAAAACTCTCAATTTTGCGAAACTTCAAAAACCTCCATGAATTTGCTAAGCGTCCGTCAAATACTCTTTCTGTTTTACCGTTAGACCCTGTGGTTTGGTCGTTAGTTGTACATGTGCCACCTCCATGTGGATAGAAGGTTATGTCACGTTACATGGGGTAATCGACTAATTTTTGTTAATTACCCTGTGATGTGGCATAACCTTTGGTCAACTCGTACGGTTAACAGTCACATCATAAGACCAAACGGCAAAAATAGATGGAAGAGGATACTTGATAGACGTTTGACAAAATCGTGGATGTTTTGAAGTTTCGCAAAATGCAGGGGTCTTTTTATGAAAGTTGCAATTTCGGAGGGAGGGGGTAAGTGATCATTTACTCGTCATTTATTGTGTCGGCTAAGCCATAAAATACATATCCAAATCTTTCACGCACGTTGTTCCCGACTAATGCCGTACCATAATCAAGGTGTTAGTAGTGTTTTTTACTAGTTTGAACAACCCATAGTAGAAAACAATTTCTCGAACACATTGTGCTGAACTTGTTCTAGTGAAGCCAATTTTTTACTAAACAAAGTATGTTATTTCAGGAGAGTTTTTCCCACCCTTTTCATTTTGTTCAGATTACTAAATATAAAATGTTGTAGGGTGTTAGAGGGTTTTTTAACGTGTTTTTACACTGTTCAAACTCTATGATCCTGAATGTTGTACAGCTCATGAGAAGCCAGGAGAGTGGGAAAATAAATTCTCTTATTTTAAAGAAGTCGCATAAAATATGGGTTCAGTGTGGCCTAACGGTCCAACCAAGCCGAACCACATTTATTTAGTTACGTTATTTGAGTATTTCTTATCCTATCCTCCATGCTTCTCGTATGTCATCTATTTTTTTCCCTATTTTGCCTCTGTTTAAACTATACTCCTATAATCCAAAACTTAAAAACACACTTCGAATTATATAATCAGAATCATGTCAATATAAAGACTTGACCAGCGTCTTTCTCCCATTTCTTCAGTTACGTATTTTTCCCTAAAGTACTTCTAAGCCCCTCAAAATCTAAATCTTGCTACATAGTGTCATTTTTGAAGCCAAGTTGCTCGGATCCATCACTTTTGAGACATGTTCCATGACTACACAAAACGATGGTTCACATTTGCTCAAACATTTGGTGGTTTATTTGTTTTTTTCTTCTCGGTGGCGATTCTTTTTGGATTTATAAACCAAAATGTATTGTTCAACATTTCAGCTTCTAAAATTCAAAATATGTTCAGGGAGGCTCAATTTTGATTTCTCTCGTAATTTTCTTCATCATATTGATTTTCCCATGTATTGTTCAACATTTCAGATATGGAGGCACACATTGATCGTGTTAGAGGCAACAAGATGAACATGACTGCCTCGACTAGGCAAAAGCGAGCTAGGAAGGCGAATCGTAACAAAGCTAGACCATCTCAGGTGCTAGAGCCTAACCATTTCTTTCAACCTGAGCCAACAAAGCTAGCATATGAAGAGTCTGAACAAAAGGAGCATCAGAAGGAGGCGCTGACACAACCTCAACAGCCATTTCTTGGTGACCCCGAGTACACATTATTAATGGTCCTGTATTTGCACCGCATAGCTAAACCTCAGACGTCATTTTTTCTCTTCAAACTTATTTTAAGTTATTCTTTCTTTTTAGTTATTTACTCCAATTGGATGTCTACCAAACATTTCTCATAATTCATTCATTCATTGAAACAAACAAGATTTTCATATCTTTAGCTTTTAAATAGAGGCAATTGTTTTTTTATGGCGTCCGGGGTTCGAACCCCGGACATTCGAACCCCGGACATTCCATATATTATATTATGCATTTTACTTACCAACTGAGTTAAGTTTACGGGGTCAGATGTAATTGTTTTACATTAAAGTAGAAGAATGTTTGTATTTTCTCCAACATTCTATAATTACCTTAATATTTTAATGAATGATTGAAAATACTAGTATATGTTAAGGCTAGCTGCCCATGTAATAGAAGACATAATCCAATAATTGGTTAGGACATGCAATTCAAGTCTTGATCGTGCATCCATGTCATATCCTACTTCCTACAATTAATAATTATTGTGAGGGACGTACATGCACCATTGAAGAAAATTCCCTAGATATTAATTCATGTATATTCATGTTACATATGTATATAAATAAGTCTCTCTTCCTTGACCTACTTATAATTTGTGAACTCCACCTTTTTTCAACGTTACTTGAGATTAGAGAATGGCTTTTACAAATATCCGATTTCTGGCTTTCATGCTTCTGATCACATCCATGTTGGTTCCATGTAGTTTTGCTTATGCCAATGGCGATGACTATGGCACCAAAAAACAAGATGTCACCCAGAAACCGAATTTAAATGATAAACTTTTTTCCAACAATATTGGTATTCAAGGCCTTGTTTACTGTAAATCTGGCTCTAAACTCATCCCACTTGAAGGTAATTACTCTCTCAATCTCATTAAGCGTGTTTAAAGTATTTTTTCAGTCTTTTTTTTATTAAAGGGAAAGAAGTATTTTTTTCAGTATTAGACTACTTTGACATGACTCCAACCCAACAAATTTTGAGGCATAAGGCAAATGTTAAGTTGGTGCATTTCTAATAATGTTTTAGTAAAATTATAACTATTTTTTTTTAAGTTTTAAAATTAAAACCATTTATTAAACTAACTAAAATAGGGTGTTCTACCAAAAAAAAAAAACTAAAATAGGGTGTGTTTGTTAATTTTTTAAAAAACAAAGCCACTTTTAACATTTTAATAATGTTTACTTAAGATATTTTAGAAAACCCTTTTATTAAAAAAACAATTTTGACTAAAAAATGAAAAGGATTCCACAAAAACTTTAAAATGAAAAGCTAACCCTAGTTTTTTCAAAATCTATTTTTTTCTAGAAATGTAATAACCATAAAAATAATCTCTTTCGAAAAAGTGATTTTGATGATAGTAAAAAACATTAATTAGCTTCAATTCTTTTTGTAAATCTCCAAAAGAATCTATGTTATGTTTAAAGCATAATATTTTTTGAAAATTCAAAAGAAACACACTAATAATCGACTTGTTCATTTTTTCTTTTTCAATCGATAATAAGATCAGTTGGTTTAGTCTTTATTGAGATAATATATTAATATATAGGGTCGGATATGAGTCTCTTGAAGATATCAACTAAGTTTGTGATGTCTAAGTCCCCTTGATATTTAACCACACTATTATTTATATATCGATAAAAATAATATTCTCTTTCACAAATTTATTGATCAAAAAAACATATTCGTGTATAGGGGCCGTTACAAGGATAGCATGCGAAGCTGCAGATGAATATGGCTTTGAAACAAAACCATTCTCTTTCTTAAGTGATGCAACCAATGAAAAGGGCTATTTCCTTGCAACATTGTTTCAACAGGAACTGGTTGCAGAAAAACGGGTGCTGAAGGAGTGTAGGGTATTCCTTGAAGCTTCTCCTTTGAACAACTGCAATTATCCCACAGATTTTAACAAAGGAATTAGTGGTGCTGATCTTCATTCTTATCACTTCCTCCATGACAATAAGATGAATTTGTATACCGTGGGACCTTTTATTTTCACCTCAACACCCAAATCAATCTCTAATGGGTATTAGATGATTGGAAAACTCTTAGTCCCATGATTTTTTTTTTCTTTTTCCTTTTCTAGTTCTAAATGTGTTTGATTTGATGATTGTTTTCCATTTTGTATCATCCAGATTCTAGTATATAGGAAAAAGTTATGTAACTTCTATCTACAAAAGTGAGAACAAAAGGTCATTATGAAGAATAAAAGTCTTAAAAATGCTCTTTTGATTTGATTTTATTTGATGGTTGTTTTCCATTTTGCATCATCTAATATATAGGAAAAATTTCTGAACTTCTATCTTAAAAGTGAGAAAAAAATATCATTGTGAAGAATAAAAATGTTAAAACACTCTTTTTGAACATAGACTCTTAACATTCATACTTTCTTATTGAAACTAATGTAAATCTTATCATTTTATGTGGAATATATAAAATATTGGATAAAACAATGTAATTTTTCATATTAATTGTACTTAATAAAAGACTGGGTGTTTGAATGAACTTTGAAAATGAAATGTTTCTAACACTGAAATCATTTCTCTCAAATAAAAACATTGAAATCATCCATGACAATAATATGAATTTATATACAGTGGAACCTTTGAAATTTTATTGGATAAAATCAATGTAAATCTCATCATTTTACGTGAGTTTCTTATTTATGGAGTTTCTTCGTATTTGAGTATGAATAATAAACCCAAAAAAGAGTAGGAAAACCAATTAAAAAAGAAAAAAATTATGGCTTTCACTAAGTTGATTAAGTTGTTTTAAAAGACTTGTTTCACTATTTTGAAATTAAATGGATCTCACTATTGTTTAAAATATTGTTTAATCAATAAGATTTCAAAGGCATAATTAAAAATTAAATGGATCTCACTATTTTGAAAATATGCCCAACTATAATATATAGATTTCTACGGTTGTCACTATTGGGTTTAAGTGAGTAAGGGTCGCATTGATTATGAATGAGATTTAATGTTGAATATATAAGATGTGACCTATATTCTAAACGACTTAAGGTTTTGGATAAAGATATGGAGTCTATTTCTTGTGGTATTGAAACATTAATTGACTCGTTGCCTGCGACGCTCATCAATCTCTTCAACAAATAGTATCGGAGTCAGATTCAAATTGATGGGAGAGAAGGAGTGGGATTCTTGTCTTTGGATAAAGTATGGAAATGTAGGATCCTCAGTCCCTTGCTCTGTTTGCTGGCCTCTTAATCATTATTCTGCTCGACATTGTTTGATGTTCATCCAATTTTGTCCTTTTGGTTGTCATTCGACATGTTTCTTTTTGTATCTTTATCTTTGATTTCTCTCCTTATTTATTTATCTTGTATCATCTCAAATACTTCTTGCACTTTGGTCTTTCTATCATTTGATATATATATATATATATATATATATATATATATATATATATATATATATATGTTTCCATTAAAAAATACTTAAAGAGAGAGTGTGGGATGCAAATATGAATAATTAGTCTGACATCGACTATGAATGAGTTTAATAATGGATTATAAGATATGAGACTTCTTCCAAAAAAAAAATAAGAGACTCGTATTGAAAATGCCTTAGGAGCCGTTTGATGGCACGATAAATTAAACGCAGGCTTAAATGCAGTTTTCTCAGCTTATGTTTCAAAACGTTGCGATTTTGACCCCCCTAATAAAAAAAATTGCACTATATCTTTAGGGAAATATGCTCTTTTGACTCTCTATTTTTAGGCAAATAAGCTCTTTTGTCTATATCATGCGCATATCAAACACATATATGATACGATCTATTTTGTCTATATCATATCATTATCTTGTTTTATATCTTATCATGTCTTCATCATATCTTGCACACCAAACATACGCTTATAGTTTTGGATGGAGCCCTCTCTTGTGGTCCTTAAGAATTTGCTTGTTGTCGCTCCCGACACTCCCTATGTTCCCCAACAGTCGTCACCCGTTCAATATAATTTTATATGAAAAAATTTCAATTTAAAGACACAATTATTATGTATAGTTAATGGTATTTCATTCATTTTTTAAAAAATGTTGCATTCATAAATCTCAAAATTACTATTATATACTCCATCCGTCCCAATTTATATGTCGCTTTGGAAAAAAAAAATTGTCCTAAATTATATGTCATTTTACAATATCAAGGAAGCATTGATGTTACTTTTCCTATTATATCCTTAATTATTTATTACTCTATCTTCTTTCAATTCTTTAATTTTATCTATTTCATACCATTTATTAAGAACAATTTTGTAAAACAACCCATAATACCTATTTTCCATACAATATTAATTACATTTCTTGATATGTATGAAATGCCTAAAATGTCGTATAATCTGGGACAGAGGGAGTATGATTAAAGTAAAGTTATTTATTTGACAATAAGCTTCATACAATAATAACATTTGTATATGTTTTTTTTTTCAAAAAAAAACATTTGTATATGTTTATAAATATATTTAAAAGGTATAATATTGGAATATTATTTTAACTAAAAACATTTGAATGATAACAAATAAATTTAATATTTTCTTTAAAAAAAATTAATATTCAAAATTTTTATGGGAATATTATCAATTTGTTCAAACAATTAATGATTTTATCAAATATTTCAAGTTTAATATGGTAGTTTGTTACCACCAAAATAAAAATGGTAGTTTGTTTGTCAATAACTATTTTCTATAATAACAACTCTAATTTTATCGTCCTTAAAAAAGTCTTATTTAATCTGTTATGAGCAAGGATATAGACCACAATGATTGCAGATTGAGTCCAATAAGTTAAAGGGTCCAAAAGGATCGACGCTAAGAAGTAGAATGACTATCCTAAGTGCAAAATCACAATCATAGGGCTATACAAATTATAAAAATTACGGTTAAATGCATTTTAATGGCGACATCTTGCATATAACCCTCTTAATTTTTTTAACAATTGAAAGAACCCAAATTCCACAATCATCAAAGAAATTAGCTAAATATTTTCTATGCCTATTCTTAGGAGACTTTTTAATCTTTTTTAACGATAAATATTAACAGAGTAAATGGTTACTTTAGTCCTCGATTTTGCATGTGCTATCACAAAGGTTCATGTCCTCTGACCTTTGTGACAGCAAGGTGCGTAGTTAGACACCAAAGTGACCATTTACCCAATGACCAATATTAATATGTTAAATATTATGTTAGTATTTTTCTTTTTTTGCTAGGAATTGAATATCTTAATTCTTTAATCCCGTAACTCAAAACCGTCGAGTTACTCAACCAAAGTAAACAATTTTGATACTAAACAATAAATTTAAGTGTCTAATAGGTTTTCCAAAAGCATTTTATACGTTATTAATTAACTATATATTGTTGAAACAATACCTCACATTGAAAATGAAAATGATTTTATTAATATTTATTATGACTTATTGACTAGGTTTGTTTCCTATCCCTTCGTTAATATTCATTCATGCACATGACCCTTCATCTTTGTCAAGCATCATGAGTCAAGCAATGAAGTGGCATCGTAACATGGAAGATGAAAGAATTAGAATGGGAACCAATCACAAAAAGAAGAACAAAAACCTCAGACACCGTAACAAAAGTGATGGTGGCGGTGGTGGAGGAAATATTGCCGGACTTGCCCTTGCAGTTGTAGGTTTTATAGCTGTTGTCTCTTTGTCATTTATCAACAAGAACAGGAAAAAGGGTTCTGAGTCAAATCCCAAACCTCAAAAAGCATCATTGGACAAAAAATGTAAGAGCCATGAAGATCATGAAATTGAAACCAAACAAGGTCTTGATGCTCTTGTTCAACCTTCATGTTCAATAACAACAACCAAAGGAGATTCTGCACCATGGTAACATTAACCTAACTGTTTGTTTTATATACGTTGCCTTGATTGGTTCTTGATCTATTTTTCCTCGGTTTATTCATACTTTTTTTATTGACGAATGTTAGTATATTAGTTGTTATATTATTATTATTTTCTCATTCGTTAAGATTTCCCTAAACTTTGAACCGATCTGACTCACTTTCCTCAATATATTATTAGTTAACATTTTGTACTTGCAACAGTAACGGGACAACCGATACGAAAAGCATCAATCACACTCTTATTCAGGTGATTAATCAATTATTATTCCTCTTTCGTTATGTTTTTTATAGAAAAATTAGAAAAGAGATAATCTTTTAATTGATTAAAGTGTCATTAATGACAATTTTACAACTTTGAGTTTGACAATGTTAGTTAGAAATAAGTTGGATAAATTGCTTCAATTTGATTTATTTCAGGAGAAGAAAATTGGTATTGTCCCTAATATTAACACCATCACAGAAGTGGTTTCCACAATCTCTTTTCAAGAGGAAATCGTGTTATCCGATGATTCCAATTCGGAAAGTGCTGCCTCATCACATGATAGCAGAATTGATGAAGAATGTTTGGCGTCATTAGGAGCAGAAAAAGTGGATGATGATGTGGTTTCAGACATTGTTGAAGAAAAATATTGTTCATCCGAAACAATACTAAATTCCAACAACAAGGAAGAGGAAGGGAAAATTGATATGCAGAATGAAGAGCATGTAGAAGCCAAAACAGACACTGAAGTAACCGATGATGGTGTGAATGTTGAACCTGAAATAACTTCTGATGAAAAAGAAAATTCATCCACGGAGGTGAATGATCAACATCAACTGATATCGGTATCAGACTCATTTCAGTTGACAACTTTGCTTATGTTGTTACCAGGGTTGATCTTGCTTCTAGTTCTACTTTTGCTTATGTATCTTACACAAAAAGTTTCTTTTCTGCAATAGTCCTTTAATATGATTGATATATGAATTTCAAACCAACTTGTCAATAATTTTCTTTTGCTTTTGGCTTCCATTTGACTTGAAACATTTTGTTGAATGAGGTTCTTGAGTAGTATTATCATTTTGTTAAACTTGTATTTGTTTACCGGTGTTTTCGTATGCTTCTATGAATACAAAACTACAAATTCAAGAAATAGTTACACTTCAATTACATAATGTTTGGGTGTTTTAGCTTTTATTATTGAGTCACTTTCCTTTGTAGAGACATTAACAATAACAACAAAATTCAATATAAGAGGAATAATAATGATTTGATCCATATCTATGATTTGAAGAGTTTAGAAGGCAATAACAAGCTATTATAATGAGGATGGCATCAACAACACCTCTCTGAAGACACAACCTATAATACAGTTGCAATTCAGCAGAGTGTGGAATGTACATACTTACATCAAATAGCTAGCCTCATACACATATTTATACTATTATACATGTATATAAGTTGGGAATCAAGTGGTAATTAATAATAACCACCAATCAATTAATTATATGTCAATGAGTAGTTACAATTAAAAGGACAAAACGTTTTTATAATACACAAGCTGCTGGGTTGAGTTTCCCTCCAAAAATAGCTTTTGCATTGGTACAAGAGTTTGCAAAAGGTGTATTTTTTGTAGGACCTACATAAGACAATTCAACATCTGCTACCTCAATATTTTCACATGGATTCTTTGAGCTGCATTGCAATGACACCGGAATGTTTGAGACTGTTGTTCCTTTTATCCTACGGAAATGAGCATCAGTGATCTTCCACACCGAAGTTGAAGGCTGCTCACAAAAAAGTACACACATTAATAAGAATTCTTGGAAACTTCTTAAATGCTAGCAAAATGATAAACTAAAGGAGGTTTCAATTGTTAATTTGCTTACCACTCTTTCTTTTTTGCCATAACTCTGGTCAATAACAATGGGATTCTGGACATTATTCATAATCAAGTCTTCATAAACAATATTTTTTGCCTCAGCTGGTACTGTTCCAATCCAGGTTTTAATTCTAGCACCATTTGTTGAGCCTACGAACGTGCAATTTTTAACTGAAACACCATTCACAGTTTTTTCCTCTGGCCTCTTACCAAGACTTCCAACACTAATACCGTGACCGGGACCACATGTAATGCCACTGATAGTAATGTTGGATGTGCTATGTCCAACAGAAATACAATCATCACCTGTTGCGATGACGCTGTTAGTGACAGTAATGAAGTCGCTGGAGCTAATGTGCATGCCATCGGTGTTTGGACTGTTTCCTGGAGCTTTTATGGTGAGGTTAGTAAATGAAATGTTGCTGCAACCATGTAGATGGAAGTGGAACTGCATGCTGTCCAGAGATGTTACGTCTTTCACGATTGCATTTTTAATCTTATCGAATTTCAAAGACTGCACAGATGTATAAAATTGTCACATGTAAATAAAAGTATAATCATTGACTCCTTATCAATTGGACTAACCTATTGGCTCACTCTAAATCTTTTTTCTCTATAAATAAATCAAACACAACAAATTGTTTTTGTGACTTATAAAATAATGTTACAGTTAAACTCAAACATGTTTGATTATCTAACAAATATCAATTACAGTGTAAAAACATATTTTATAATGAAAATACATATCAATTAAATATGTTTAATTACGGTATTTTTGCGCCAATATCAATGAAATGGAATCCTTACAGCAGGGAGGGAAGCACAATTGCCCTTGTTCTGCTTGCAATCATTCAACGGCCAGCTAATTTTTCCTTGGCCATCAAAAACTCCACTGCCTTTCAACACCAAACCATCAATGTTTTCAAATTGGAACCATGCTGGACTATAATACTCAGATAAATCTGTTGTGGCTTGAGCTCTTCCTACGATTTCAACAGTTATGGGTTTTGGGCTTGTGCATGGCCCTGCAAAAAGGGTTTGCCCAGTGACGAACGTTCCCGCTGGAATTAAAACTGTTGCTGGTGTGGTACTGGTTTTGCATGCTGCCTGCCATGCAGCCCTAATTTTCTGCATAATATAATACAAAAGTTAATTATTATAAATTCATTAAACATTTCTTATTTTGTCACTAACAACTGTTTCAATATAATATATGTAATGTATTTTATATATTCTACGTGACAGATAAAATGAGTACTTCTGTCATGTTTGTTACAACTTTTTAAGAAAAATTATGATAACCAATAAAAATTGTTTCAAATGAGAAATTGCTTTTCGGAATCCATCTGAAAAATGATTTTCATTACCGTAGACAAACACAAAAACTTCTGCTATTCTTATTAATCTCTAAATTATTATATACTAAAGTTATTTTTTTATAATCCATAAGAAAGTTATCTGATTACCCTTTGGAACATTTATGCTTGATACTCCCTCCTTCCGTTCTTAAACACAAACAAAAACAACATATATTCGGTGTATTTTGGACCAAATATGCATACATTTTTGTTTGTATTTAAGATAAGAGAAACCAATTTGGAAGGATTTAATTCTCCAAGTTTAGGAAGACAATTAAATTTAAAATAAAATTAACTCACTTCAACATTGTTAGTTTTTCCATCAGCAACAGCACCGAATTTTGTGACATCATAAATTCCTCCTGCACTACCATTATCAAGGAGGCTACGACCCGATGCACCTATCGCGCTAACGAAAAGAATGCCTAAGATAAAAAGGTTCGTTGTCGTAGCCATATTGGTGATATATATATATTTAATTACCAGCTTGAAACCTTGATTAAATAAAATGTTTAAGGTTTTAAAATGCAGTTTTTTTGGTGTTGTGGTTGCTCATATGGCAACCTAACTGCAATTTAGAAACCCTTCACAAATATGGATGAGGCAATTACATGTGACTTGAAGAATGATATTTATACAAGAGAATTATAGATCATACTCTCCCTATGAAGTCTATCTTTGGTCATCATTCTCCTATTAATCTGGATATTAATGGAAGTTTTTTTTATTTTAGATTGTTTAAATTTAGTATTGTTTTCTTCTACATTTAGCTATACAATTATAACTTATATGTTAACAGAATGGTTAAATAGTTAGTGTGCATATTTGGCTTCTTCTTAACCCTTAATTTGTAACCAAATTTTGAAAAAGGGTTGGCTGAAATATTGCAATTTGCAAGCATTGGTTTCTTCTTATCATTTGAATTCATTGGCTGAAATGATGTATGTGCACTTAAAAATTGGTGCAGAATCATGCAGTCAGCAAGCTCTAGGCCTCACAATTTTATAAAAAAAATCAAGTCCAATCTTGATTATATGATAGGAAGAGAGATAGATATATATCATTATTGTTTTTGAATTAGCTTTCATTCTTATTCAAGACCTATTTCCTTGAAGACAAACATTCTCAATGAAAACGTTAACACATTGTAGTATGAGGATTGAAGACCTTTAATTCACTGCTAAAAAAAAATACATTTAGAAACTTGTAAAGTATTTTCATCTTCAATAAGTAAAACTACTATAAACAAAAATTCACTTTTAAAATTCATTTAATAAATTATGTATGTGGTATATATATAGACCACATAGATTATTTATTGACTGAATCTAAAAAATAATTATTTGTTTATAATAGTGACTAGATGGTGTATTTGCTACTAAAGTAACGATGATAGGGTTTTTTTGTTTTTGCCCTAAGTTTTTTGTTGACAAAAGTTTGGGTCTAGGTTATGTCATTAATTTTGTATGGTGGTAGTCTAGAATGCTTTTACATGATTTATTTTAAGGAATTTTATTAAGTATTATTTTAAAGTAAAACAATTGGATAAATTTATGTCAGTTGACCAATTTTGGATTCTAAAATTTGAAAAATAGAGTTTATGAAAGGTTTTTTTGAACGTATTTACAACTTTTAGAATGTCCATAGTTTGAAATATTGTAGGACGTGCAAGAAGCTTGGATGGAAAATAAATCTCTCAAGATTTAAAAACTCAAGATTAAAATCCCAGCTCGGCCCATACACACATGACCAAACATAATTGTTGCTTAAAAGGTGGTATAGTCATGTTTAAAAATTAATTTTACTTTAAAATAATTAGCACATATGTAATTGAATAATTGATACATATTTTACCAAACTTCATGAGTATGTATCATTGTGTTCACCAAAATAGAGGACTAAAATAATGTTTAGGATAAATTTTTATGAGGTAACATAATCTTTATCTTAAGGAAGGTGTATTCAATTGGGATTTGAAAAGATTTTAAAAGACTTTTTTATGATGAAAAAGTCATGGGGTATTCAATCAAAACTTTTGTTTAAATTAAAAAAATCTAGTGGTATTCAATTAGGATTTTCTAGACTTTTAAAACAAAGTCTAGAAATCTTGTAGTATTCATTCAATCAAGACATTTTACAACTTTCAAAAAAGTCTTGTGGTATTAAAAAAAATCTGATTTCGACGGATTGTTAAAAAAATGGGATTTCTATGGATTTTGATGGACTTTTCAGTGATTTTTTTAGCTATAAAAGTCTTTACCAACGTCGTGAGATTTCTATGGATTCTCATTTTTTTAATTTTTTTTATGTTTTTACGTCTCCCTTTTCCCCTTTCTCTTATGTCCCTGTATCAATGTTTCTTATGTAACTTCATCTCTTCCATTTTTCATTTTCACATTTTGGCTGCGTTTTTTCAATGCTTTTTAGGTGTTTTTTTTCTACTGTTGGCTGCGTTTTTGTACTGCCTTGGCTTTAGGTGTTTTTTGTTGTGTTCCCTTGCTTTGGTTCAGGGCGTCTGTGCTCCTTTTGCCCTTTCCTTCTCTTCAGAAGGTTGTATAGTTATATAAAATTTGGCTATTAAAAAAATAAAAAAATTAACCCCAAATGATTTTTCATTGAGTTAATGACATAATTTTATGGTAGAATTGATTTTTCTTTTTTGGAAATAATTTGCAATTTAACAGATAAGAGTGTTTGAAAATATTGTGCTAGAGAATGTGTTTTAAATGGTTTTCTTAACGATTGTTTAAAATTTAAAAGAGTGTTGAAATCTTATAAATCCATAAAGTCTTTTCAAATCCTATGAAATCTTATGATGAAATCCTTTAAAATTCCAATTACAAATCCTAATAGCCTTTTGAAATCTTAAAAGTCATTAAAATCTTTCAAAGTCTTTTAAAATTCATAAGACTTTTTTATACAAAAATTATCTTTTAAAATCCTAATCCAATACACCCGTATTTTAAATGTTAAATAGTGCTGCAAACCCTAATCTCATCCTTTTTAGCGGGCCTAATAAATTTTTATGAAAAAAACTGTGTGCAAGGAATCAAACCCAATAATAAACGATAACATTTCACAACTTTTACCACTAAGCCACTCATGTTTTTGTTAAAATAATGTTGCTTCTAAAATAGATATACAATACTTAAGTCCTTTGTTTAAGGCACTGACGCCCTAGCAGTTACTTTTCTGTTAGCAATTCATTTTCATTATTAATGTTTCCTTTTTTAATAACAGATCTTTTACATTATTTTTTTCTTCTTTCAGTTACCACATAAAAGTTCATTTTCATTTTTTTTTCTTCTTTCGGTTACCACGTAGAAGTTCTTTTTCATTGTTCTTTTTTCTTTCGGTTACCATATAACAATTCCTTTTCCTTTTTATAGATTTAGCATAACTTGCGCTTAAGACCAGTTTTTTGGTGCGGGCTTTTTTATATTTGTTTCTTTTGATAACAATGTTCTTTATGATTTGTCATTTTTATTGTGTTGATTTCCATCTTCATTACTTTCACTTAATTTAATTTATATTTTTGTTGATGGAAATTGAATGTTGCTGATATGTTTTTTTTTAAGATTGTACATGTCGATCACTCTCAATCAACACTTAGTTTGATTGTTTCAATGAGTTTGAATGTAATTCTACACTCAAACTCTACATAATATAACCAATTTGATACGTACATATGAAAATCTACAAAACTCGCGCGTCGCATAGGTTAGAGTCTAGTTTTATAGGTTAATTAAAACTTTTCAATGTAAATTCATTATTCTTTTTATAGTTTTATTAGTTGATTTGATTTCAATGGTAAAATTAATATCATTTTCTAAAATACCCTTATTAATCATAGTTAGTAAAATACTTCTTCTCTCTTATTAGGTGTCCCATTTAAATATTAAGATAATAATAATATTGATTTCATTGGTCAAAATATGTTTCATTTACTAAAACACTTTTATTAATTTTAATTAGTAAAATAATTATAGATGATTGAAATACAAAGTAAGAGTAGCGGGACGAAGTAACATTGTTTTGCAAGACGAAGTTAATGATACTTGGAGATGGCTTCTGGACAACTCTAGCGGATATACGGTTAAGGGCGCCTACACATTTATCACTACCACAGGTGAGCCGTTGAACAGAAGCCTTGTTATAGACGTGTGGCATAACCAGATTCCCTCCAAAGTGTCCTTGTTTGCATGGCGACTCTTTCAGAAACGCTTGCCTACTAAAGACAACTTGATGCACAGGCGTGTGATTCGACCAGAAAATGTGGTTTGTGCCTCAGGTTGTGGTCAACAGGAAACGACAAATCATTTGTTTTTGGATTGCAATATTTACAGTTCTCTTTGGTATCAGGTGTGGCATTGGTTGGGCATATCTTCGATGATGCCTAGTGACATTCGTCATTATTATTTACAGTTTACAAATATGGCAGGGCTGCCTAAAGTAACTCATTCATTTCTTAGAATTAGTTGGTTTCCTTCTGCTTGGGTGTTATGGAAGGAGAGAAATATTTGTATCTTTCAAAATGCGGTTTTTTCTCCTGCTGGTATGCTTGACAAGGTGAAGCTTTATTCTTTTTTATGGCTGAAAGCAGGACGGGTGAATTTTAACTACAATTATCATGACTGGTGGAAACACCAAATCCCTTGTATGGGTGCTCACTTGTAATTTTCTCTTGTCGGTTTTGGATGGTGCCTTTTTTTGTTAGCACCTTTTCAGTGTAAATACTCTTGGGTGGTTCTCCCTTTGCACATCTTGTGCGGGGTGATTCATTGTTGTTTATAATATATCATTTTAGTTTGTTCAAAAAAAAAACAAAGTAAGAGTATATTAGTGAAAAAGAACAATAAATATTGGATTGATATCGTAAAAATAACAAATAATTTAAGACAAAGAAAATTATAAAAGAGGACGCCTACTTTGAGACGAAAGTAGTAGTTAATTAGAGTGATATTTAATAAATAAGGATATACTTTATTATTAGTATTATTAGGAAAAATAATATGCATTAATATTTAAGAGTTTAATTGTGGTGGGTTGACAGTTCAAAACAGTTTTACACACGCAACCAATTAAAACATTATGAATTGTCATGTTTGGCCCACATAAATTAAAATAATTAATTGATGTAACAATTCAGAATGTTTTAATTAGTTTTGTGTGCAAAACTGTTTTTGGCCGTCAATCCACCACTATTAAACTTTTATTTTAAAGTGACGATTAAAAGTACAGGTAAAATAACAATTTTTTGAGATTAACTTAATCAGTTATTTATTTCCAATCCACGTGAACTCTAGGTCGAAAATGGTGGGTAGCCGTAGAATGGTGAAAACGTGGTGTGACAATGGTCGTGTGAGATGCGAAGTTTGTAATGAATGGAATGAAACAAGTCATGTCTCAAATTCTCACTCTTTCATAGCATTTTGAAACTTCAAAAGAAGAAGAAGAAGAAGATCATAGTATATGAATCATGTCTCAACCTCCTAAGCTTGTTAGACTTCCCAGTATCAGAGACAGAGTGGAGGGTACCCTTTCCGCTCACCGCAACGAACTTGTTTCCCTTCTCTCCAGGTTGGTTTTATTTCCTTCTTCTTCGTCACAGCGTTATTCATTATAATCATGTTTCTTCTTGATCAAGTTAACTTGAAATTCAAAATGTTGGTTGCTCTGGAGAAGAATTGATTCTAATTGGAAGCTAGAAATTGGAGTTTTTTATTCTAAAATTAATTTTTATGCTCAAATTTATTGTTCCACTCATTTTTACATGAATGAATGTATCCAAATATAAATTACTTTACCTTCCACTCACTTGTAATCATATATCAATTTTAGAGAATCAATTCACTCGAAATCAATTTTTACCACTAACACACACTAAGTTTGATGAAATCATGGTGGATTCTGGGATTCTTTTGAAGCTAGAAGTGTAATTTTTGCTAAATTTGCGGTGACAGATTGCACTAAGTTTGACGAAATCAATGTGGTAACTGAGATTTTGTTGAAGTTTCAAAGTGCAGTTTTTTGCTAAAATCAAGGTGGCACAACTTAAATATTCTAAACACACTACTGCAATGTTTGGATCCACGTTTGGTGTTCCTTTCTCACGTCCCTATGCACTTCCACTGTTAAATTAAAGAAGCTAGGAATTGTGGAGTTTGTAAAACGAGTGAATTTTTTGTACTTGACAAAAGTCAGATGGAACAATTGGAAATCTTCGTATGTTTTGTGTGTTCTAGATTTATGACAAAATAAATTTTTATTTTACGTAATTTTGTTATATTTAATTACGTTAGAATAGTTTTGATAAATGTCAATAAAAATGTAGGTTTTGTTGTTGGTAAAGTAGTATAGTGTCTAGATTCACACATTTTACGTGTGGGCAATTTTGCTTGATAGTGACAATGTTTGCGGCTATGAGAATTGCAAAATATTTGTTGGGTTAATGAATGCAGTAAATCAGTTTGATATTGACATCCAATGAAAATATATTATTTTGCGACATCTCCCCGCTTTTGTAAATGCATTTTGAAATTGATGATATCATATAAAAAAATCGAAGCTTCTCGTTCGATGCCAAAAAGTGATTTTTGTTACAATATGATGTTCATTACGAAAGAATCTATAATTCTAGTAAATTCTTTCAATTTTCTATATTCTTGAGATCAAGGTGATGTTAACAAGATAATATTCTTTCTTGGTAATGAACATTTTGTATTCTCTGCTGGGTGGGAGGTAGAGATGAGAAATGACTTTTTTTTTGTTGTTGTAGTTAGATAATGAATTTGGTGTTTAAATGCGTCTGCCTATGTGTGTGCGTGTGTTTGTGGATCTTTAAGATGACAAGAAAGTACTGATTCGTTGACTATGGCTTTTAGTGTACTGATACTTACCTAATTGTCGATGATGTGTTTGAATTTCGAAGGTATGTAGATCAGGGTAAAGGGATTCTGCAACCCCATAATTTGATTGATGAGTTGGAAAGCATCCATGGCGAGGGTCAGGCAACCGAGGATCTCAAAAATGGCCCCTTCGGTGAAATCATCAAGTCCGCACAGGTGAACTTACCATGGACCTTCTAATAATGTTGGATTATATAAGAATTTTTGGTGGCTCTTGGTAGTATGTCCTATACTTCAGCTCTAATTTAGTCACTCTAAGTATATGCATTTTTTTGTCAAAACGAAAAGGTTCGGAAACAAATTTCTTGCAAAGCTTGATATCTTAGGAACAAAACAACATATAACATTTAGTTTGAATTAAATCTAGTTGTAATTTGATAGTGTGCCTAGAAGTGGTTTATCATTTTATCTACTAAATAGTATAATGGTCAGGATACTCCGCAGTCAACATGTTCACAACTCTAACTTTCACTTGTAAGATTTGAAACTTGCATACTTGGACCAGCACTTTATCTGTAAAATTAAATTAAATATTGTAATAAAAGTGTAACATGATTTTTGTGGCAGGAAGCCATAGTTTCGCCTCCTTATGTGGCAATTGCAGTTCGTCCACGACCTGGTATTTGGGAATACGTCCGTGTGCACGTTTTCGAACTTAGTATGGAGCAATTAAGTGTTTCTGAATATCTCCGCTTCAAAGAAGAACTTGTAGATGGAACGTGAGAAACCCTTTTCTTAGTTTATGCAATAGACAATAAACTCTCTGACCATGTGGAGTAAGAGTAACTTCATGGCTGTTTTCATGACTGGTTTGATTTTATTTTACACAACAGGGATAATGATCATTATGTATTAGAGCTTGATTTTGAGCCATTTAATGCTTCATTTCCTCGACCAACCCGCTCATCGTCCATTGGTAATGGTGTTCAGTTTCTCAATCGTCACCTCTCTTCGATTATGTTTTGGAAAAAAGATTCATTGGAGCCTTTGCTTAATTTCCTCCGAGCTCACAAATATAAAGGCCATGTAAGTTCGCTGTGCTAGCTATGCATCTTTTCTTGTAATGAAGGGATGGTATTAGATGACATCAGCTATAGTTTCAAGGAATGCAACTTGAGGCTGCAGTTTTTCTTTCCCAATTCCCACTTATGATTATGGTGCAGGAACTGATGTTAAATGATCGTATACACAGCATTTCCAAACTTCAGTCTTCTTTGGCCAAGGCTGAGGATCATCTTTCTAGGCTTGCACCCGATACACCCTATTCTGAGTTAGAATATGTGTAAGATTATCTTTGATAAAAACCGGTTAACATGTCTTCCCCTCCTTGCAGAGTCGTCTGCAGTTTTTGTTGTACAATATAGTCAAATGTTTTTTTTTGACTCTTGTCCAAGTGTAGATTACAAGGAATGGGTTTTGAGAGAGGTTGGGGTGATACAGCCGAACGGGTTCTAGAGACGATGCATCTGCTCTTGGACCTTCTTCAGGCTCCTGATCCTTCTACACTAGAGACTTTTCTTGGGAGAGTGCCAATGGTGTTCAATGTGGTTATATTATCTCCTCATGGTTATTTTGGGCAAGCGAATGTCCTGGGTTTGCCTGACACTGGTGGGCAGGTATTCTTATTTATCATATATTGCATTATAATTTTTAATCTGGACGTGTGAATATCGTTCGTTGTCCTTGGCCTTCTTTACCAGTGTGTTCAAATCTTTTGCATTGGTTGCAGAAATATTGTGTATAAGCATGATCCTACATGAGATTATTTTTGTCTGCAGGTTGTATATATACTGGATCAAGTGCGTGCCCTTGAGAACGAGATGCTCCTTAGGATCAAGAAACAAGGACTTGATCTCACACCTAGAATTCTAATTGTGAGTGTGTAACTTCTTACACCATTTCTTCAACTTTGACTTGGATTTTCGGTAGTTGATTTTTTTTTTCTTCAGTTGAAATCAAATTTTAGTTTAATTTTTGTTGTGAAGGTTACCAGGTTAATACCTGATGCAAAGGGGACAACATGCAACCAGCGACTAGAAAAAGTCTGTGGTACCGAACATACTCATATTTTGCGAGTTCCTTTCAGATCAGAGAAAGGAATTCTTCGTAAATGGATCTCGAGGTTTGATGTGTGGCCTTTTCTTGAGACTTTTGCACAGGTAAATTTCATTCGATATGTTGAATTATTGCCCTGTTATGAAACGTCTATGTTGGAATCAATGACTTCTTACCTTAGTTTAGGCGTGAGAAAGATTTATCTCAAATGTGCTATCCTTTTCAATTTAAATATCGGTAGTTTTGTGTTAACAGGATGCTGCTGGTGAAATTGCTGCCGAGTTACAAGGTTATCCTGATTTCATCATTGGAAACTATAGTGACGGGAATCTTGTTGCATCTTTACTGGCTTGTAAAATGGGAGTCACACAGGTTGTGTTCTTTCTCCTTTTCCCTCTTGCTTTGCCATGGAAATGAAATGTGAATCTCATGTTATCTTCTGATATTGAAACTTACTGGATTTAAAAATCCATATTTATAGTGCACAATTGCTCATGCACTGGAGAAAACAAAATATCCGGATTCAGGTACTTATTGGAGGAAGTTCGACGAGAAATATCATTTTTCATGTCAGTTCACTGCTGATCTAATAGCCATGAATAGCGCTGATTTTATCATCACCAGTACATACCAAGAGATTGCAGGAACGTAAGTTTTCATGATATATAAACAATATTTCTTTTCTTTTTGCAAGCGCATCATAAACATTTATTTTCTTTTGCAAGCTCGTGCTTGAGATTTCATGTTTGTTTTAACAACATATGCAACCAATCGGTACACTTGCATGTTATCTTTGATTTTTTTACTGAACGGTCCCTGGTGCGAGTTTTCATTTCCTTTTTTACCCTCTTTCTAATGATTTTGCTAATTTTTTTCATTGTGCTAATGCTCGTTACTTCATTTACTCATCATTATCATCGTTCTTTCAGAAGGAATACTGTTGGCCAGTATGAGAGTCATGCTGCTTTTACTCTTCCTGGTCTCTATAGGGTTGTTCACGGCATTGATGTTTTTGATCCTAAGTTCAATATTGTCTCTCCTGGAGCAGATACGTGCATATATTTCCCATACTCAGAAAAGCAGAAAAGACTTACAGCTCTGCATGGTGCAATTGAAAAGTTATTATATGACCCCGAGCAGACTGATGAATACATGTGAGTCTTTTTCTATTGAAAAAATTCTGAATTTGGTTAGTGTACTTGGGGAAGGATCCATATCTTTCGAAGTAATAGGTCTAATTTAATGATTAGAAGTTGCTATAGTTGTCTAGAAGATCAATATGAATGAAAGTCTGTTTTGTTCTATTTTGAATGTGATGTATCATAAGCGATATAGTAATATGTAAAGCAGTTGTAAGAAATCTTATGCATCACCTTACTTTTTTCATATGTGAAGTTGTGACAAGGTAATAAAAATGGTGAGTATATTTAGCTGATGCATTGATTTTTGTTGATATGGCTGAAAGTGGTACACTGAAAGATCGGTCAAAGCCCATAATATTCTCCATGGCAAGGCTAGACCGAGTGAAGAACATTACTGGGTTGGTAGAAATCTATGGTAAGAACAGCAAACTAAGAGAACTGGTCAACCTTGTTGTAGTAGCCGGTTACATTGATGTGAGCAAGTCCATGGACAGAGAAGAAATATCTGAAATTGAAAAGATGTATGATCTCATAAAAACATATAAATTAGATGGTGACTTTCGATGGATTGCTGCCCAAACAAATAGAGCACGTAATGGTGAGTTGTATCGCTGCATAGCAGATACAAAAGGTGCTTTTGTTCAGGTATCTACTGTCTCCTTACTATTTTGGTGATCCCGCAGACATCATTTGTAAATTGTAACAATAACTGCCTTGCTGCAGCCTGCCTTCTACGAAGCTTTTGGTCTTACAGTTGTGGAGGCTATGACTTGTGGCCTTCCAACATTTGCAACTTGCCATGGTGGCCCAGCTGAGATTATCCAGCACGGTAAATCAGGATTTAATATTGATCCTTATCACCCTGATCAAGCTTCTGACCTGTTGGTTGAATTCTTCCAACGATGCAAGGAGGATCCAAGTCATTGGAATAAAATTTCTGATGGTGGTCTTCAAAGAATTTATGAAAGGTATATATATGATCTTGGTAAAAATTGGTTTTTTTTTATAAGGATACTTCGTAATAAGCAAACGATATTCAGGTACACATGGAGGATTTATTCTGAAAGGCTCATGACCTTGGCGGGAGTTTATAGTTTCTGGAAGTATGTCTCCAAACTAGATAGGCGTGAAACTCGGCGATATCTTGAAATGTTCTATATCCTTAAATACCGTGATTTGGTGAGTGATATAGTATTTTTTTTAACTAGGAATATTGTATTGTTTGAGTTAGATTAGTCTTGATCATAGTTTTGCCCTTTGTCAGCGTTAATGTATATTGGTTGGAGTACCATTGATACTCATCTAACAATATGTCCAACTTTTCTGTTTGAACGGATAAAAAAAGTTTTAGGAAATTAGAGTTGATATCATGAAGGGTTATTACTTTACCATCTTTATGTCCTATTCCTAATAACAAGGGTTACAGAAACTAAAGAAATCTAATACTAACATTATTTTCGATTTTTGTGATACACTTCAATCCAGGCCAAGTCTGTTCCACTGGCAAAGGATGAGGCAAATAAGGACGATGCAAATTAACTGAGTGGCGTCTCTCGCAATCAGTGGTGGGAACTATCAACTATGAAAAGAATATAGTCTAATAATGTAGATACCAAATTTCTGCTTCCAGACTGTAAGTAGTCTTATATATTAGTATAGATGAAATTTTGTTTCCAAATCATGCCATGTCTTATACTGACTGACTTTTACCTGAAAATCTTGTTCGGCGGGAATATACGAGTTTCAGGCAATCTAGTTAATCTTTGTTCAATGTGATTGTGATTATCACTAAATTGAACTTTTGCTTTGCTTAGCAGTATTAATCTTTGTTGCATGTGAAATACACCTGCCACCTGTGAAGATTATTGCTCCAAGATTGATGTGAATTTATTTACTCAATAAAGTCATGTGTACCACTTGATTCATCTTCTTTAAAAAAACACAACAGCTACTATGCTACCTTTCTCTATTAGAACAGTAACGAATAAAATATGATGGATTGATATATATCTTTTAGGTTCACTTTTTAGTGATTGTCACATATAAAGATTACTCCATGTTATTGGATCATAATTTCATAAATGTATAATGGAATAGACTGTGTAGATTGTCCACCAGCAAGAGTAAGCTTGTGTTCATTTTATTATGAACTACATAATCGAAATATTCATTTTCATTATGCTCACCATGGTGAGAATATTGTGTACTGTATATTAGTCTTGAGATAAAATAAAAATAAAAAAGTCCAACAATCTTTTCTTCATATTAAAGCTTAAGAGCCCACCAATATGTGAATTGTGAGCTAAGAATTTTGGCCTAACATTTAGGAAAAAATACTGAGCTTATACTATGACATGATTATTTAAACTATATAATTTGTTTAACCATAAAATAATAATAATAATAATAATAATATTATTATTTGGTGCATCTTTAACGTTTTCATTACTAATTCCTTAAACAAAAATCACATTTTTATGAATATCAATAAATTTACCAAGAGCACAATGTAATATTTGAGGTTGAAATAATTATTTTGTTTTTGTACTCATTTTCTATTTGACATTTCCTATTCCTAGAGAGCATAATAAATAAAAAAGAAAGTATCAACAAAATTTATTAATAAAAGTAAGTATCGTTCTTCATGTTTGAATTTTTTATTTTTGCTTATGTTTGCTTCACTAATTTTAAATACATCTAAAACTCTTATGTTGTATTGGTAACTAATATACAAACCAAACAAACAAGTTTTTTTTGTTTTTTTATTTTTGTTTTTATAGGTTTTCTCCATCGGAATTAATCTTTTTTCATATATTAAATAGGGTTTTTCTATCATGTGCAAATTTGCATATGTTAAGAAGTTTAAAATAGAAATTTTGTATTGAAACTTGTACATTTAATATTAAATATAAAACTTTTGAATAAATAATTGTTGTTTTCCAAGAAAAAGTTACTACTATTAGTTGTTTTAACATGTGCAATGTTGCACATGTTAGACAAACCCAAATAAATATGGATACTTTTTCCGATCATAATTCAAATTTTAATTCATCACATTGTAGAAGTTTATTCATTTTCACTAGACCTAACTAGGCGTAGGCGGGTACCAATCAGGGGTTTTTATGTCTCCTCCTGGGTTGGGTGGTGATAGAAGAATACAAGTCTCTTTCTCTTTTTAAAAAGTATGTATTCTATTTCTAATAATTAAATACAAACAATTAGCCTACACTGTCACTGTAATTTTTTCACGCTATTATTTGTATGATTTTTAAGTGAAATTAGAAGGATGCCAAACTTTGATCATGTACACCTTTACATTGACAATCGATCACTTGTGGTGGCAGTGTAGGAAATCTTGACCCTATCAATGCATATGAATTAAATAAAAAAAGAAGGGCGTATGAAAGTTTAGAGTTGAATATTTATACTTCTAGTAGCAGGTATTACCAACCGGACTTAAAACCATGGTCTAAGTCGCCACAACCTTGATGATACGCTGCTACTAAATGTATGTCTGGAATTTCAGTGGATTTGATAGAATCACGACATGGACATTGTGATGGTGGTGAATTTTTTAAGTGTAGTTTTTGTAAAATTATAATGGCTAACTGTGCTTTTGTCAAACTTGTCGCAAATTTAAACATGCACTAAGATGCGGTGTTTGGATTTATGGAGCATCAAGGGCACAAAACTAAACAAAACAAAACAAAGAAAACACATCCAATGGTTCATAATGAGTGACTACACCTAGTCCGTTGAACAAATACTTAACCCTCCTCCAAATAAAAACCTTGAAAGATGATCCCTTTGATGGGGAGAGTTGTTTTTGACACAATAACTAGAGGCAACCAAGCAATAATGAATTCAAAGTTTGAGTTTTACTCAAATCTATAGATGAAAAGACACTTTGTTCCAACATGAAAATATCTCTGGTAACGCCTTGTTTCAACTTAAAGGCTTTTTAATTGAAAGGGTCAACTAAAAAATCTGTATGCTTTCTATGAAATGTAACCAGAAGAGCGCTAATGGAAACAACCTCTCTCAAGAAATTACAACAAAATATTCAGACAATTTTCCTTTCTACAAGGATATTTCAAGGTGAAGTTCTTCATAAATAAAGATATAGAAAATAATGCCAGTAAATGATAAACATCTATTTAGTTGTCCATCCAACTCGAAGCCGTGGATCACGCTTCCTCTATGAGGGCTTCCACTTCAGCAAATGTGGCTGCCTCTTGTGCAGACACGGACATTATCATTGCTAATTGAAAGTCTAACTCAGACTGTGTAGGGCTATAGCTCAAATCCCTGTCACAGTTCATAGAGGCATTCTGCCTCCCTTCCAACACGGGCGATTGTCTTCCTCTTTCTGGATATGCTGAGGTAGGCGCAATCCTGTAGTTTTTCACCTGAAATATAAAACTCAACCCATGAGTATGATCCCTAATTGAAACCAGTAAATATGACATCTAAAAATGAGAGTAGCATCCAAATATGGCTCACAATAAATGTACAACACTAAATCAAGAAAAAATATTGATTCCTAAAATATAAAGAACAAAAACTATTTTTGATTGACATCAGAAAATACTAATTTTTTTCCAAGTCTACACTAAAAAATGTTATACTAGAATCTCAGCGTAAACTCACAACCAGCAGCTGTATCAAAGCAACAGAATACAGATAATAGAGTAAAACAAGTAGCATGCTAATTTCAAATAGATATATGCACAATATTACAAGGATTATTTCTCATCATTTCAACTCGACAAGTCACTATTTTCATTTTAACTCGTCATCTTTCACTTTTCCTTTCAGTCTCTCTCCAAATCCTTGCCCTGAGAATTTTTTTATTCAGTTATTACTCCATATCTGGCCCAATTTCCACTCCGCAAACTCAGACATACAGTTATATAAGGTAATACCAGGGTTTGACTAATTTGTAGGTTTGGGGCCGATCCGACCCCACAAAGCGACTTGCAAGGTGAAGATTGCCTAGACATTATAAGTTCTATTCAAGCCTTATCTCACACCAATGTGAGCATTGAGTTTTTTCTAATACACCTGCTCACGCCCAACACTACCAGACTGGGTTCATGGCTAATTTGGTGGCCCAATAATGTGCCTAGGATAGACACTAATACCATCTTGTGTTTTTCAGCCTGATTCAACTCCACCAAACCAACTTCTAAGGTGAGGATTGCCAAGGATTTATAAGCTCTACTTAGGCCTTATTTCTAGCCAACGTAAGACTTTGATTTTTCCCAATACTAATCCACGACATCTTAGAGTAAATGTTTGATTTTGTATTTGTCCATATAAAACAGTATTGTAGAGGAGAACCCGCTCCTAAAAGATATGGGATGTAAAGACAGGTAAACCTCTACTATAAATAGGATATCCATGTTTCAATCTCATTCAATATTTGTGTTCCTACATTAACCCATAGGATAGAGTGAGTTGTAACATGCACCCACACTAGTGATTGGACAAAAATACAAACAAATGCATTGCTGAAAACAAATGCATTTATGACAATTTTTATTGTATGTTTGCATCAGATGGAATAGTTATGACATAATGAAACATGTTACCTTGATCAGTTTTCCACTAGATGTGAGAGACTTCAGTCTTGCTGACAGCGACTCTTTGAAGTTTAACGGTGACCCGTGGTGGTCCTACAGAATACAAAGTGGTGAAATTCAATTTATGTTTAACTCAAAAACAAAATTGTATAAAATAGAGAAGTATCCAACCAAATGGAATGCTATAACACTTTAGTTAGTATTTTCATAATCAATATAATGTCATTTCTTAACCACGTAAGATTTAGTAAATTCAAAGTTGAAATAGCATCATAGATCACATTCTACCAAAAGCGACATTTGAAGCACCTAAGGCTCAAGATGCACTAAGCTTTCAAGGCTCGCTCTCAGACGAAGTACTGACCAGTATTTGTACTAATATCAACCCCTAATCATAATTAAACAAATAACATCATGGAATATGGACAAGAGAATTTTTAAGATATTCTAAAATATTGTTCAGGTAGAACAATGATTTTATGAGATATTCATTATGTGTTGTAACATCTACAATCATAAAGTTAGAATTACAGCATGCCAACAACCAAATTAAATGAATTAAAAGCAGAAAAAATAAAAGAAGGGCTTAGAAATCAGAATAATACCTCTATGAAATTAGCAATCCTTGTTTCATTAGAACCACCCACCTGATTCAAGCTAGATATAGCCTCCATTATAAGGTTATCCATTCTGTTTAACGTAAACACGGTTAAGCATACACCGTCGAAATAAACACAAACCATTACAATTTACAGCAAAAGGAGGAACAATTTTTTTTGTCACAAACATTTTTATTTATAATAATGTAATAAGCCACTACCAATTACCAAATAAACCCAAACAAGGAACCAAATACTAAGTTTTGAAATTAACAGTCTACTACCATACAAAATTAAGGTCCATCAAATTCCTCAAGGCCTAAGATGCCCAGAGGCAGAAGTCTCAACCCAAATAAGTGTTTCTCAGCCAATGTCAAATATTACTAGAAAAAACTTTGTAGCCAACACTAACCACCATCCACATCTTTACTAGTAACAATCAGAACTTACCTGGACAAACTCTTGCTACGGCTCCTGCTCCTACTTGGAGTCCTGCTAGCACTGTGCTTTTTGGGGCTTTTATTACGCAGAGGTAATGGAGACCTAGGCCTTGATCGTAGTCCTGATAAAGAACAGGATCTAGATCTGAAGCGAAAACGAGAAACTAATCTTGCTGGTGAACATTGTGAGGATTTACCCTTGGGAAATTTGCTTTGGCTATGTCCTGGACTGTAGCTACGGCTGTGGCTGCACCTGCGACTGCAGCTATATCTTCTTCCCCTAGAATGAGAAGGGCCACGACCAGGACTTCTAGAGTCCCGCCTCGAATCATATTCCCTCACATGAACGTAAGACCTGGAAAAAGCGTTCCGGAACTCAGAGCCGTCAAGCTTTTTGATAGCATATTTCATATCATCGCAGTTCGTGTAATCCACAATCCCAGTAGTACCCCTTCCATCATGAACAACCTGGGAAAAGCAAACATCCCCTGCTTTTCGCATGTGATCCTTAAGATCCTGGCAGGATGCAGAAGAGGGCAGTCGATTGACTAGAACACGATATTCAGAGTGACTGGATACTCCTCGACCACCCTGGCCATTGCTGTGAATACTGTATCGATCTCTTGAAGATGAATTACAATAACCAACATGTGCAGCTTCGACCCGTAATCGGCACCCATCAAAATCATAGCCATCACACTCACAAATTGCATCGTCAGCATTTAGAGCATCTTTAAACACTACAAATGCATAGCAAGGGGGCCTTGGCGGAACCTTTAGATCAATGCGAGTTATGTGGCCATACTTCATAAACAAATGTTTAACTTCTCTTTCACGGATATCACCAGGTAGATTCCCAACATAGACAGTTCTGCTCAAATGTCTACTCATTCTTTTCTTCTTTGATTGAAGGGGGAAATGGGGATCGGTGGCGTGGCCGCAAGAGCTTGGAAGAATTAGGGTTTTAATTTTCGGGGGTGAGAGGGTATACAACAAAAAGGGGAATATATATTAAAAAAAAATGTAAATAAATGAATCCTCTATAGTTGATAGATGCGGCGGGTGCTGTTACTGAATTTCTCCCTTGCCTTTTTGCAAAAAGACACCCCAGGGTAGTAAAGTCTCGTTTTGTGTGTTGGCCGAAGTTAATAATTTGCAAAATTATCTTCCACTGCGGGGTTAATTCGCAAAATTCCGTTTCCAATTCCATCGAGAATTGAATGGAGTTTCCCCGTATTTCGACTAGAGAATCTAACATAGATATTACTGTCGATATTTTGTATTAAGTATCGAGAATTGAATGGAGTTTTCCCGTATTGATGGTCCAACATTTATTCAACATCTATTAAGTATCGAGAATTGAATGGAGTTTTCGACTAGAGGCACGTGCCAGGGGCACTTGTTAAGGAATCAAATATCGTAGTATTGCATTGAAAGTTGTGTAGTCAATTCCTCAAAAACCTGAAAAGTGTCATTTTTAACATAAAACTTCCTTTGTTGGCTTCCTTAACAAGTGCCCTAGGCCTAGGGGGCACTTGTTAGCATTTTCCAAAAAATAAACAAATAAGCACAAGAACCAACAACATTAGCAAACCTTGAGATTGACATTTGAGCGAATATATAAGACACGGTTAAACTCTGGATTCTTGAGTACTGTACACAATTTACCCACCCCATGCTTGACAACTCCAGCTTTAATCGCCGCTTCCTCTTCTGATGTCCAATTCTGCTTAGGAGCACCCATCTAGAGTAACACAAAAATTCACTTTCGGCTGCAACCAACATCATAAATTATACAAATATCAAATTCATCTCCAAACATATAATCACAAGTTGTAGAGATTCATAAGACATGAGAAACTAATAGGCTTTGTTCCAAAGTTTGGAGTGAAATAAAAGAGGAAGCAAAAATAGTCCCACCCCGCCTGGGCGAATTATTTTTCTCCGCAAAACTAAAACTTTTCTATTCGGGTAGCCAAAAAATGAATTGGATCAAGATTTCAAAGGGATTTATCAGATTGTCCTAATCACTTTACTCTTTTTCATAATAAAATTCAAAAAAATTAAATCAATTGCAAGAATTCTTCGACCTTTAAACTATTTACCTAAACAAGTCGAGAACTTCCCATCCTATTCCCTTTTCTTCCCCCAAATAACCCTTCCCTCCCTTTCTCTCCTAACTCCCAAACAAAATCTATGCAAATTCTTAACTCAAGATAAAATTCTAAGTTGTCAATCGCACAACTTAATGAAGCTCAGCTGCGACACAATTCTGTGATGTGATGCCTTTTGCAGGAAGACTATCGCAGTGGACTTGCATCCTCATGCAAGCTGCCGGAGAGGGGAAGGGAAATCGTAAAAAAGATAACCGAAGAAAAAATCGATTGAGTTTCTCACCCTAGCTTCCAACGACGACAAACTCCGTCTGCGTTGAGATCAGTGGGACTAAAAAAAGCCGAAGCTATAAGTGTCCCATCTCGCCCGATTGTAATATTTTTCTCCGCAAAACTAAAACTTTCCTATATGGGTAGCCAAAAAATGAATGAGACCAATGTTTTCAAAAGGCTTTATAAAATTGTCCAAATCATTTTACTCTTTCTCATAAATAATTCAAAAACGATAGATCAATTATAAGAATGGCTCTCCCTATCTATAAAGCAAGAACACAATCACGGTCCAAGGACACCGGACACTGACACATCGACACCGATAAAATTTTGGAATAATGACATAATTCAATGTAACTACATGTGTCAGTGTCGTGTTGGTGTTGGACACCGGGACATGTCTTCCATCAGAAGTGTCGGTGTTGCAGAGCTCCCTATTCCCTTTAAATTTTTTGCCTAAACAAGTTAATAAATTCCCCTTCCCTCCCCCATAAAGCCCTTCCCTCCATTTCTTTCCTAACTCCTAAACAAAACCTATATAAATAAAAATTCTTAACTGAAGATAAAATTCTAAAGTTGTCAAGTGCCCTGCTTAATGAAGCTCTGCTAAGAGCAATTCTGTGGCATGATGCCTTTATCAAGGCGGATATCACGCCGGAACCACTTCCTCACAAGAGCTACCGAAGAAGGGAACTAAATAAATAAATAAACGAGTAAAGATCCAATTTAAGCCTTCACAATTTTCTCGCAACCCAATTTAGTCTCTTACAAAAACTAATACCTAAGTTAGTTCTAATGTTTTTATAAGGACGACAAAATAGTCTCCGACCCATTATAACAAAAGAACTAATTTGTCCCCAATTTGAAAATGTAAGTGATAGTTTCCTATTATTCTATTGTCGGGACTAAATTGGGCCACGAGAAAAGTGTCGGGACCAAACTTACGATGACAAACTCCGGCTGCCTTATAACTGCTGAGTTTTGTAGTTTTGGGGTTAAATTGCAAATGATTGCAGCCCAGCACCACCACTATCTTAGATACATGAATTAAACAATAATAATATAAAATTAGATTTTATTAATACCAGTGCTTGCGAAGTTTTAAAGAAAAAGATGATTCAATAGGAATGATTCAAATCAAAAAGCATGCTACAGGTTTGGAAACACAAGTGTAACTGGAACAACAGCAGCAGAAACATGCAAAAGAGTTTTAACATGTGATGAAAATTCTTTCATACCTGGCTGGCGTCAATCTACAGTTGAGGTAATTGGAGAGAAATCATTCATTGTGCGTATTTTTCTTGGTTCGGAAAGGGGGTCAAGGTTATTTTACTGAATTTGCTTTCCATAAGGCACTCAAGGTAACTTTTCAAACTTCATTTTGCTCTCTTTAAACTAGTTATCGGTAACCTATGAAGTGTGGATACATACCAGCATCACCTATTGGATACCGATACTTCAGGAATATTAAAGATATATAAGATATTTGATTTGATACTTATATGGTAGAGATACACAATGATATTTATAAGATACATAAAATACTTATAAATATTTTAGGGATAAGTATTTTAAAAATATGAAGGTAAAAAAGTGAGACAATGTTATAAAAATTTAGTAGAGAAGTATATGATTCAATTTTAGATATGCATCAATTGAATTTTAGCTTGATGAATCACTTACAAACAATTACACTTCTTGTGGGTGAAGGTAACGAGGGAGAGGAGATTTAATTAATGAACATTAGATAAAATTTGCGTTGAGTTCTTTTAATGATGCTTCTATTGATTTTTATGAAAATTTTCATTTTTTATTTTGATCACATGTATTTTTTTTTTTAAATTGTGACTTTTATAATGATATAATAATGGAGAGTAATCAATGCTTATTTTCTTCAAGTATTTTACATACATATAAGTTTTAGTATAAATTTTTTGTTAGTGTATCTTAGTTGTATCGTATCTTAAATTTTAAAAAATTTGCATATCCTTATCGTATCGTACCCGTACTCGCATCACGTATCTGGGCTTCATAGTCAGTAACTATATAAGAGCATCCATAATGGATACTCTCAATTTTAAATATTTAAACGGTTATCACGTGTACACATCACTCATTTATAATTATTTAACAAGAGTACCTAACAAATACTCAATCACTCCAATGCACCACATTTAACAAAAGTTCTAAATCAGTCCCACCAATAAACAAAGAATGCCAAACAAACATTGCAAAATGATTAATTTAATGATAAGTACTGTGGTGTCCAATTTCATTTTACAATGCAATATTAATTATTTTTTTACATTTATAATTTATAACTCTAATTAATATTATTTTCATCACTCTCAATTCAATATCTTCCATTTTACATTTATGATAATGGTATGCACCAAACAAAAACACTCAAAATTATTTTCCTTTCTCCTTCACTTATACATTTTTCTTAATATGTGTGAAATGAGCAAATGAGTCACTTAATCTGGGACGGAGGAGTAGGGATCCACCAATGGAATGATCTAAGGATTCTCTCTTCATCATTAGGTTCCACGATTAAAATAGGAAATAAAGTAGATAAAAGTTGATATCATCATCTCAAATATGTGATTCTTTCTCTTTTTATTTATTTTCTAAATACACATGATAAAGTGCATATCAGTGGACTTATTTCAGGATTCTTTAGTTTAGTACCATTGGAATCATTGAGTCTTTAATAGTACTTTTATTTTAAAATTATAAACAAATAATGTGTACATGTTGGACCCATTTAATAACTATTTTTAGTTTACTACCTTTGTGAATGCTCTAAGGGAAATTTCTTACTTTTATACTATTGTTGCTTGCTTGAAAATGACTGATGTTCAAATACGAACCAACCCATTAAAAAACCTTAAACCAAACAAAATCAAACCAAAAACCACAAAGACTATGTTTGGTTCAGATGTATTTAACCATTTTTTTTATTCAATTGTTCGATTCGATTTATGGTTTGTGTTTTGTCAATCAAACCAAACTGCAACCTTATAGAACACTGACCTAATTGATTTCTTGATTTAGTATCTAGTTCGAATTTTATAACACGGCCAAAGAAGAAGAAAAGGTTGTGTAATACCTTTGGAGTTGTTAACTAGTAAACTATGGATACTAAAACATAATAGTATCGGCTTAGATTGCTTAGATTAAGTTTGTCATTAGTAATCACTTATTAAAGATAAAAAAATTGTCTAATATGTATAAAAAAAATTCTCATGGATTATGAAACATTTATAATCAAAATTGTTGCCAAATTTTAAATTATGTGTTGTCACACAAAAAATCAGACCAAACCAAACCAAACCGCAACGCAAACACAACTAATAAGAATTATGGAGTGTTTGTTTCAAATTATGAATAGGTGGAACATTTCCACCCCTCAGTGGTTCTAGGTAGGGACAAGATACATCTAGATCAAAAACTAAAAGGCGAGGAGATTGTCTCACTCGGGTCTGCATAGGGCTCCCAATCGAGGGACAACTTTTAAGTTTGTAATTTGTTTGTAGTTGTTTTCCTTGACTTCTTTGTTGACTTTGAGGTATCTAGCACCCTTATGGTTATATATGATGTATTTGTTTTTGTTTGGGGACTTCTTTGAATGAAATTTGCATTTACGGTATCTATGGCATGTTTGCTTTAGTTTGTTTTTCTAGCTTGACTTCGTTGGAATGAGCGTATTTCCTCTGTTGTTGGAATTAATACATCGTAAACCAATTATTTAATGAGTATGCCCGCCTTTGTAAGAAAGATTGAGAAGTATTCTTATGCTTTTAAGAGGAGCTTGTATTTTTTAGAGGAACTTTGTAAGGCACCTTCTCCCCAGGTCTTTGCGCTTATGCCCGTCTAAAATCGACCTCGTATGTTATGTCCCCTTCAACGACAACATGTTGGCTTATTTGAATGACATCAATCTATGTTAATATCTTTGTAGGAATTTTTCCTTTATTTTCCTCAACACAGATGAGTCTTGTGTTGCGCTCTTAAATGAGGTCGAAGATACTCATGAGTCTTTCCTCCGAGTTTGGTACTCCGGTCCAGTGGCGGAGCGAGAAAAAAAGTTTGGGTGGGCCGCTAAATTATGAAACTTTTTTTATAATATAAATCTTAATTGGAACAATGTTAAGGGAGGTTTGAAACCCCCAGCAAATTAAAAGGTTTGTAGATCTCCATTAACCAGCCAAGCATAAGCATGACAAAAATCACGTATGCCACTTTTGGAACCGCCGAAATCTAAAACTGTTGAAAAATTTGTTTAAAATCTCACAAAATGGACTTATGAATTTTAATTTTTAAATTTTTTGGGTGGGCCATTACACCACTTTACATGAATTTATACGTACCGAAAACAAATACTGTCGCAAAATTGTTTAAAATCTCGCAAAATAGACCTATAAATATTAATTTTTAATTTTTCCGGGTGGGACGTGGCCCACCCAAGCCCATAAAGGGGTCCACCACTGCTCCGGTTGGTACATATTGGAAGAAAATGTCCTAGTGATTTTGAGGTTGAGTGTTTGGGATCATACATAACGGTGAGGCCGTGGTTGGACAAACATGAGGTTTCTCGAGAGCATACAATAAAGGCGATGGTGCGAACTGCGAACTGAAGGCGCGTCTAGAGTATTTCATTTCATGGAATGAAGGATGGAGTAAGGAATGACAAACGGACACGAGGTTGTTAATTTCTTGGAGATAATTTCATATTGTATGAATTTTTTTATAGGTATACATTTTCATGAACGTTAATTTTGATGAAATTTTGATTTATATTAAAATAACAGATATAAATGTCTGTAACAAATAATGTTTATATATTTTAATGACACTAACAATATAACAAATATAAGATAAAATCTTATATTTTTCAATGACACCAATAATATAGATTCTTGTGACAAAATTTGTTTATGATATAATTGAAATAATAAAAACTTCAACATTTTTTTGACAAACAATACAAAATTCAACCTAAAATTTTATTTTTCCTTTATATATTGTTAGAGATTTAAAAATAAAAAACAGAATAAAAATAAACGTATTTTCTGTAGAAAAAATTGACAATAATTAAAACCAAAAACTTGACATTATAAATATGTTCACAAGTCACACAAGGGAAGCATATGTATCCCATGAATGAAATTAAAATATACAAGGTATTCACGTTGTGAGGTTAATTTTATCCGGAAGGTTATTCATGTAAACACGGATTGGGTTTGGAGGAATGTCTTTGGGTCCCAATGGGGGACTTTGGAATCGTTATGACATAACTTAGGGCAAGTACCTTCCCTGTCAATAAGGAGTTGTTGTCCCACATCTGACATCTCTTACATTATATCAGTTCTTTTGGTTCTTTTTCACATGTCTCTGCAAAATACTATACTCTCTCTCCATCACCCTATTTTTCAACGGTCAAATATATGGTTCCTTTTTTCTTGCAGAGCTGGTACTGGCTAGTGGTTACATAAACATAATGCTAGTATCTTTTCTTACGAAAATACTGGCTACATAACTAAAAAGAGAAACTCTTATCTTATACGTCTTTTATTTACATTTAAGATTGGAGATAAAATGGATAGTGAGAAAAAGACGTGAGAGATACATAATACCATATCGTTAAATAATTAATACATAATATTACAAATAACTGGGTATTTTTAAATATTTTTTGACTATAGGTTAATTTATTTTTTATATTTTAATGAAGCAATGTTAATTTTCATGATTGAGTAAAATGAATCCCCCAAAAGCAAACTCAGTTGGTAGGGATATTGCATATTATATGCAGGAGCTGGAGTTCGAACCCCGGACACTCCACTTCTCTACAATTAAATTGTGTGAGCTCTAACCACTAAACTACTTGACAAAAAAAACATAAAGTTATGATATATTGACATCACTTTTGTGAAAACTTTATCAACAATTTAAAAATATTAGTTGTCAAAATACTCTTATGAAATAGTAGTGTTTTGAAACTTTTTTATTTTGCTTTTACAAAAATACCCCTGTATATATAGGGTTGTTGAAATAGTTGTTGTGAAATATACATTTAAATATCATTTCCCGAACCCAAGAATGATATTTATACACTCTTTAGTTTCAAACATTCATCAAACCCCTCTTTTTATTTTAACTTTATCTGCTTATCTTATAACAAATTTATCACATCATTCTCTTTATCTCTATCTCTCTTATGGTGTATACATCATAAGAGGTGCCGACCAAACATTTTTCTAAATATATATGTAAGAATAATTTGTTTTTCCTCATGGAAAACAATAAATTATACATTACTTTTATTAATTGATTAAAATCAGGGACGAATTTAGAAATATTGTTAAGTGGGGGCAAAATTATATACTAATTTTTTTGTTGAAATCATATATTTTTTTTATAAGTCGAGAGCAAAATGACATCAAAAAAAATAGTGTCCAACTAAGTTGGCACATTACTATAATCTGTTGCCAATTGCTCGTATACATTATTAAAAAAGGGAAAAATTACAAAAAAAACTGGAGGGACATAAAACTTGACCCAGTCGACATAATAATTTACATTAAAAAATCTACTAATACATAAGTGATATTATTATGTCATTTTATATCAAAGAAATGAATATACTTAAATATCTATGAAATATATTTTTCTATTAATTTTATATTTTAAAACTATTGTTTATTTCATCATTTTGAGTATTGTCGAATATATTTTATATGTACGTTAACAATCAATTATTCAATAATATTATCTTTCATACTATTACATATTAATTTCTTTAAAAAAAATTATTTAGTAATAAAACTTATTTTTAATGGTAAAAAAGTAAAATTACTTAACAAATTTATGTAAAAGTAATAGAGCATGTGGGGTCAAGTGCCCCCAATTGGTTGTTCTTGTATCCGTGCCCTGATTAAAATTTACATATGTTACACCAAATTGGAATCTATGTAATTTGATGTGACTTGTTTGAATTTTAACCTATCAAAAACAGTCTTTTTTTTCTTAAAAAAAAAAAAAACAATAGTTTTTTTACACGTAATTTGGCGCTGTTAGTGCTCCTCCTATATATGCATACAAAGACATTGTAGAATCAGTCATTTTGGTTTTAAGAGATGACAAAAGAGATGTGAATTTGCTTATATATGAACTTGCCAATTGCCATATCACCAATTAACGTCATTGTCATCTTCCTATGTCCTAACGATACAAATTTGCGCGTAATTCTAATTCAAAAACTGCTTTGTTTATTGGCAAGTTATAGAAGACAAAATGATTGTAATGGACCCGTATGATTTCAAGAGACACTTTCCTCACTTATTATTGTAATGGTTGAAAAGTAGATATAACACTGAGGTCATGCTAACAAGTGATCTCGGGACACTAGTTAAACATTATATGGTTAAGAATAATGTTAACAATATTTTCTACACCTTTATATTTACTATACATGTTCCTTAACCAATGTCTGAAACATCGGTTAACATTTTCGTTCAGCTCAATATTTGATTAAATAAGAGGACTTCATTCTAAGAAAAGGCCTGAAAGAGTTGGATTGATGAGGGATAAAAGATGAGGCCATGAGGGTCACTGTGATGAACCAGACAATATTTCCCCATAATCCATCCAACCACTTGTGTTTCAACTAGTTTTCCATGTTCTAGGAGAATCTTCTGTCATTCGGCGCTGGAAAAAAATAATTCTCCGGAATTTCTTCGGCTCACTAATTTTGGTCAAAGATAGTGTATTGTTACAATGGATAATTTCCAAGTTCCTAGGAAAAGTTACTTGTTAAACCTTTTTTTAATTCAACCATGCCTTTATCCCAAACTTTATTTTATCCTTTTGGTCTCACCAATGTCTTGAAAGTAGATAGCAACACAAATAACAAGCAAAACTAAACACTTTTGCATTGAACTTTTTACTTCATAATTTTAACATCACTTGATAATTTCCCCAATCATACATAATTTAACATTTAACATAAATATAGAAGCATTGCCACAATGAAACTTACTCAATGTGACAAGTTTTTAAAAGCTTCTAAGAAATATAGTGACCAATTATAAGTACTAGTACTAACCAAATTAGAGAAAATATTAAAACTAAAACATCATAATCATAATCAGATTCATCCAAACAAGTTGGAGATGCTGGTTTCTAAAGTTGACCAAATGAGTGTGCAAGATAAGCAAGTGTTCCCACAAGTGGTGCATTAACATAAGTTGCTGGCTCTGATTGCTCATAATCTGACCGTTTATCTGGAAACCTATCATGCTGATCTGGTCCTCCAACAACAGCACCCACTAGAATGTTGGGATTAGGGGATTGTGAACTCATCACACTGAACCCTGCTGAACACTGGATCTTTCCTGGGTGTACAGCCACTGAAGGAAGTGATGATCCCCTGTGGTGTATCCTTTGTGGATACCTTGGTCCATACCCCACCATGTATGACATCTTCAATGGGTTATCTCCTAGCAAGTAATCCACCTAACAAAAAATACCAACAAAAATTAATCAAAATGATACTTAAATCAAATAAATTTCATTATTTCAATTAGGTATTTTTGTACCTGTTTCTTGGCTAAGGTTCTGAGTCTCTTTGGTGTTACTATGGTACCACCACAACGCACAACAGAATGTGATTTGGTCAAGTATTTGGCATAAGCTACCAGTAAGAAGCTAGTGGATGTGACATACTGCATGTTACTATCACTCATCTTGAACAAAAGCCCACCTGTAAAGTTTCACAAGCTCAAAAACAGTTACATCTTGGACCACATGAAACCAATAGAGTTAAAACTGAGAGAAAAAAGAGGGACCTTACCAGGGGTATATTGTGCAGAAGAGGATCCAGCTCCAGGAATTAAAGAACAAACGAAATTGTCTGAATGGCCCTTGTAGTCATGGAGAGATTTTACCCTTTGGACTAGAAATTCCTAAAATCACACCCAAAAAAAAAATGTTAGTTTTAAAACATTATTGTTAATTTGTTTGTTACTATGTGATGAAATTTAGGACCTTTGAAAGAAGTATCCTTGCTCCAACATGTTTGTTATCCCAACCAAATGTGTTGTCAAACTCTGCTGCTCCTAGGATTTGACCATTAACTTGAATGTAATTTAGGTACATTGGATTCTTTGTAGCTTTGTGTAACCAAGCAGCACCCCACAACAACTCATCCTAACAAGTCATTACAAACCCATCAGTCAAAAGTACTATAATTTTGAGTATGACTCAAAAATACAAATAAATAAAAATTGGCACCATGGAAAAAATCAAAACTTTACCTGATAACCAGAGTAATCACAATAAAAGGGACACACAAAAGGTTTCAAAACATTGCTGTAAGGTCCTCTGTGTTGATCAGCAAACTGAAAAACCTAAACCCCAAAAACAAACACAATCTCAGATTTATGCAACAACATAAAAAATACCATTTTAAATTTTTATTTTATAATGAATCAAGCTTACCCTAATAGCCCTTCTCACTAAAATTTTGGAGTATGTTGGATCAGTTCTTCTGAAAACAAGAGAAGCAGCTGCTAATGCTGCAGCTGTTTCTGCAGCAACTTCAGAACCAGGTGCGTTTGCATCAATCTTGAAAACACTTCTTGGTGTGTCCATGTCTTCAGGTCTCTCCCAACAAGCATGGTCCTTTTTAGCATCTCCAACCTGCAAACAAAAAACCCAACAAATCAACCTCATTTCCACTGTTTTCTCCTTAACATAACCACAAACAATTAACAAAAGAAGAAAAACTAACCTGAACATAAATGGTGTTTGGATGTGCAGTAGCTTTAAGAAGATAATCAGTAGCCCAACGAATAGCTTCTCTAGCATTAGGCAACTCACCTTTCATCAACCCACCAAACTCAATAACACTCCATGAAAGCATAGTGGTAGTAAAAGCCATAGGAAAACCAAACTTGACATTGTCACCAGCATCATAATACCCTCCAACCAAATCAACCTACATTGTACATTTAAGCCAAAAATAAGCAACAAAAACTATAAAAATATATGATAATGTGAGATTTATGATATGATTTGTTTACATACATGCATTGCTGAGCCATCAGAGAGACCAGAGTCTCTTCTCCAAGACATTCTCTGGTTAGAAGGGAGCTTCCCTGATCTTTGGCCTTCAAAGAAGAGAATGGATTTGGTGAGAGCATCTCTGTAGTTGTGAGTGGCAAAGTGAGGGTGGTGGCGATGGAGTGGGAAAGCATGGGTATGGAGAAGAAAAGAAGAGAAGAGAGAAAGAAGGAAGAGGAAGGAGAAGGAAAGGGAAAGGGTCATTTTGAAGAGTGTGAAAGGGAAAATGAAGAAAACTAACCAACCAAAGAGCAAAGTGGCACCTGCAATGCAAGACAGAGTGTGTTCTGTTTAATGCTTGGAACGAACTCTGCTACTTATAAAAGAAAAAGCTGCCTTTGTAATGTCATGCTTTGTTATAAGACAACAATAATTATGTCCACATCCTATTGGGGTTCTACAGTAAGCAGGCTCATGGCTTTGGCTTTCGGGAAATTAACTAGTTAAACGTGCAAAAGCTAAACAAAATTAACGGGTTTATGATAATTTTGGGACATTTGTCAAGGAAAAAAAATAAGTGTTTCAAGACACATGTTAAAGAATTGAGCAATTATTTCATACTTACTCCCTCCGATGAATTATTTTAAAATGTGTAATTTTAACTAATTTAGTTTGATGATATCTTTTTACTAATATACAAAGATAAATAATATCATATAAGATGTCGTTAGATTTGTCTCAATGAGTATTTTCAAAATATTAAATTTTCATAATTTTTTCTAATATATTATTCAAGATATTTAAACTCAAAATTATTCATTGACATGCGTAATAAGATCAACTGTGTCATATATTATGGGACAGAGGAAGTACATTGTATTTTTGTTATCTCTCATCCTTTTTTTTCTTTTTCTTCTTTAAGAAGTACATTGTAAATTGTCTTTGATCCCTATAAATATATCAACCTTTTGTTTTAGTCTTTCTAAAAATTTCCTTCAACTTTTAGTCCCTATAAAATTTTTAATCGCTACTTTTGATCCTCATTTTTAAGTCAATTTTTGTATTTTTTAATGAAACTGTGTAGAAAAGTGTAAAATAATGTAATAATTTCTTTAAAAAAATAGAATTTTTTAACAAAACATCAATTAAATATGAATTTTTAATCGCAAAAAATATATAAATTCATATTTTGTTAAAAAATTCTATTTTTTTGGAGAGATTCTTAAAGTATTATAATTTTTTCTAAAAAAATATGAATTCTACATATGAGTTTACTTTAAAAGAAATGTTAACGAGTGCCCCTGGGGCATTCTTTAAGTACCATTAATAGTAAGTTTTTATGAAAATATGTGTAATCAATGCATTGAAATTTGTAATATTTGACTTTTTTAAAGAATATTTTCTAAATTTGGGATACTTAAAGAGTGCTTTGGGGCTAAAGAGTGCTTTGGGGGCACTCGTTAACAAGACCCTTTAAGGAAATTGTTAACGAGTGAAGATGAAATTTTTTTGGAGGACTAAAAGTTAAAGATATTTTTTAGAGGGACTAAAATGAAAAGTTGATGATTATAGGGACCAAAAACATATTTATCCCTTTAATTTTTTTAGACAAAATTTTGGTTTTTTTAATATAAAATCGTTAACTTTTGAATTCTTTAATATGCGTCTTTCACAACTTGTAAAAAATATGCGGGACCTACTAAATAAAAAAATTGATAGTGTAATTAACGTGTATAATTTGTGTATCACTCTTACTAAACTACATTGTTTTATGAGAAATTCTAATATGGTCACATGACCAAATAAAAAGTGTTTGGTCACACACACATAAAGAAATATTTTTTTAAATGAAGAAATTGATAAAAAAAAATGATTGAATATTTTAAAGACCATCTTTTTATGTGTGTGTCCAAACACTTTTGATTTGGTCTTGTGACCATGGAAGAATACCTCTTGTTTTATTCCACCCTGAAGTATATTACACCATCTTTCGAGGTACTACTTTGAATGTAAGTCATTCATGGTTTTATCCTTTTGTTGGGTTGAGAAGTGTCAGTGTTGTATATAAACTACCCTTAACCCAAATCACAAAGCAATGTGGAATTTTAAGGTGTATCGAAGCAGTTACCCCCAGTTGATGTTAATGGGGAGATACTTCATGAGTTTGCTCTCAGTGAAATCGACAATGTTCTATTCCACCCTCAAGTAAGTCACACCATGTTCAAAGGTATTGTTCACTTTAGGTGGAAGCTCTTCACAATTTTGTTCTTTATAAAAGGTGCCTCGTTGGATTCAGAAGTATGAGTGTGTATATAAACCACTTTTAATCTCTATTTCCAAACAATGTGAGACTTTAAGGTATATCACATACATTTTATGTATAATGTATACAACAACAACCAATTCATATCCCACTAAGTGGGGTCGGCTACATAAATCAAACGACGTCATGGTATTCAATGGCAAACCATGTCTCTCTTTCTCTCTCTAACTCATTTATCTCTAGATCCTTCATAATAATTCATCTTATAGTTTTCTAGATCTAGCTCTACCTCTGGTGATTTGACTCCCCACCATATGATCTATTCTACTAACAACATAATCTACATGTCTTCTCTCTATATGTCCAAACCACATACGTCTAGTTTCTACCATCTTTTCAATTATAGGTGATACTTCAACCCTCTCTCTCTCTCTCTAATATCGTAATTTCTAATTCTATCTCATATAATTTTACCACACATCTAACACAACATCCTCATTTTATCTACGCTTATTTTATGTTCGTTGTACTTGCAAAAAGTAAAATGATGATATCAGGGATTGTATTGTATTGGTCATGTCTTGAGAAGGCTCTCAAGGGTTGTATTTATAGCCCTCTATGGGCCGGATTTTTGGTTACTTAGACAGCAAGTAACATGGACATTTAGGTAATTTAGGCGGCTTCTAGAGGCTTCTAGAAGCAGCCCAAGGCGACGTCTTTGGATGGGACGCGCTTTGGGCCTAAAAGCCCATCCGAAGGGCGTTTTAGGCTTTATGAAGGGCGTTGAGGCATTCTGGATGGTCTAAGAGTCCTTTTGAGGATCTCTTAGGTTCATAGGAATATTATGACGGTCCATTCATATTGTTTCTTCACCGACCAACACTTTATCCCGTACAACATCACCGGTCTTATATTCTAATATAATGTATACAATTCTGATTTTTTATATTCTAATATAAATTGATAGTATCTGTAAAAATATATATACAGTAGAAACTCTATAAATTAATAATGTCAGGACCGGATAAATTTATTAATTTAGAGAATTATTAATTTAAAGAGTTTTTAAGTAATTATACAGTACATACCAAACAAAAAGGCAAATTAGTCTATGCCTCTTAGAATTACGTTGCAGCGAACCTTGGGACTCAACGTAAATTAGCAACTACTATGTTCATATGCATTGGAAAAATACAATACAAAAATACAACACCTGAGCTATTGGATGCAATAAAAAAAGTTAGAGATGAGCTCCAAACAGACTTGAACTTTAAAGGAAAACAGACAACTATTGAATCATATTTCAATAGAGTGTAATATATTTTTTTTTCAGTTTCTATGAATTATTAATTTATGATTTTCTTGGGACCGAAAATTATAAAGGGATCTCCCGAAAAATTATTATCTTATTATTTTATCGAGTTTTTCAATTTTTTACATTGGCCCAAGTCGGGACCGGACAAATTTATTATTTTAGAGAGTTTATTAATTTACCGAGTATTAATTTAAAGAGTTTCTACTGTATTTGGAAAAAGAACGATAAATATGTCTCGTAGTTTGCAATTTGTTTAGGGACAATTTTTTCTTCGAAAAGAGTTTTATAGTTATAGACAAAGGGAGTTGCTCAAAAAAAAAAAAGACAAAGGGAGTTATATTTAGCTTTGGATAGATCTGAACCTCACCTAGATACTGTGCACCATTATACACATTGTCACGCTCCACACTTTCATTCTGATCACTTCTTCCTTCATCTACAATGTTCAATTAGGCCTTACAAACATTTGTTGTTAAATCTTGATTAATATACAATCACATAACCCTCACCTAGTAATACAAGTTTTACCTGTCTTTGACCCATATATGATTGTTGATCATAGATACAAATTCTTTTTGCAAATAAGTCAATTATTGTGAGACGAAAAAAGTTATTATTAAGTGATGCATTATAATTTCAAAAATGTATTTGACTATTCACAAACATTTAGAGATTATTTTAACATTTTTTTCTTTCCCAATTTTGAGATTGATTTACTCATTTTCTTGCAAGTTATAATCCGTCCAACCAAACTTTTCTTGAATGGGCATATGAAGAAGGCCCATACACACTGATGGAACATCCATGGATGTATAGGGAAAGCAACTTCAGCATTTAGTTCGGGTTGCATGTTAGCTAAACCCTACATATCATCCCATTAGGATAGACTCAACATGGCATAATTGGGGTGCTATTACATTATTACAGTGTGTATTTCAAGCGCATTTCACGTTCTTATGTTGTTTTCAATACCTTTCAATTTCAATCAAATGAAGGAAAATGTCCCGGTTGAATGGATCATATTGGATAGAGTATAGTTGGATCGTAACTTATTTCTGTAAAAAAAAGGTAGTATCGTAACTTATGGAATTTGCGATATTGTCCCCCCCTAAGTATAAAGTGGTAAATGCAAGTTGTGATCTTGAAACAGATTGTAAGATGATTGTGGATGCCATCAAGGGATGCACTGCGGCTCTAAGTGAGTTTGGGTTGAATATATCCAAGTGTATGATTTTGGAGTGACAATAATTAATTTTGATAAAGTTGATATTGATTAAATGAGTTGAACATAAATTGATTTATATTTATGAAAAGACGGAACCAATCGTAATATCGTATAGAGTTCCTTGTTGTTATATATGGTAGCAACATTTTATATTTATTTTGTAATATAGAACGGTCTTTGGATCAAGACTTCAATTTATGATAAAATTATGAGTTGTGCTCAATTTTTGAATCATGCTCACACCCGTTGTGATTTTTTTTCTTTCTTTCTTACCGTACATAGATGTGTATCCAATAATATTTTTTTTTATCAACAAAAAAAATCTAAACCTCTTCAAAAAAAACAAAAAAAATCTAAATTTACTTTTATACTAGTGAAGAAAGAGAAATATAAAGTTTATTTTATTTACAAAATGTGGATTTTGTTTATTTTGTGCCTTTGACTTAGATATTGACTGCACAAACTTCTAATGTAATACTACTATAATTAAAAGTACGTATTTTCTCTTGTATTTTGACTTGTAAGTACAACTTGTAAGCTAAAGCGCGGGTTCAATTTATAATTTTGAGCATTTAGTACGTGACTTTTGCCGTTAGACTCTTTTAAAAAGATAAAATAAAAGCATTTTCATCCAAATAAAAATATAATGCCCCTCAAAAACATATAATTAAAAGCATTGTGTTAGCATAAAGACTTGATCAGCAACATGTGGAGAAGAATAACTTTACACCATGATTCTCTTATAAATGATTGGAGTGATATGTGTATAGCATATGTCATTATTTATAGTCGGACTGTTCAACTATATATATAATATAGGAAAATAAAGGAAAAATTTGTATATAAAAGCAGAAAAATTAGCTGAGAAACTGAACTTAATATTTTTTATTTGTTTTTTAGACTTGCAACAAGATAAAATACCAAATGTGTATCCCCTTATGATTAGTCTGGAAACGAATTGACGGATTTGACAAAGTGGCACACCGCCATGTGCTCCTATTGTCCTTCCACATGCAATATTGGGCGTTTCATTCTCATTTTCATCGTATCTCTTTTTCTCTGCAGCAAAAGATGGTAGACACATGTTACTACAAGTCACATTTTATCATATAACTCAATAACTCAATGAAAAAGCTGACAGCATCTCTAAAAACCAAATTCAGACTTGAGATGAACTATTATATGTTGACTGTTTGGATCTATATGATTGCCTCCTCTTGATCTATGGATAAGGTAATTATAGTTAGTTTAATTAATAACTTTCTTTAGAATTATTCATAAGAGTTTAATTCGGTTAATATAGATATTGTATAATATATGTAGGAATCGGGAGTTCAAACTCTGAACACTCCACTTATTTATTAGAAGAGATGCATTTTTAGCCACTAAACTACTTAATAAAAAAATCTTTAAAATTAGTTTAGATGACGGCGTGATGATTTGCGAATTGAATCCTTTGCGACCGGCTTTATATGATGCAGCTGGCTGTAAATTGTTTGTTAGATTAAGTGAAATGTGCTTTATCTCTTTTAAATTAAGGATGAATAATCGACTGCACCTTAAAATCAGTCATTGAGAATTTGAGTTTGATAACTTGGTCGTACATGGTTCATTTGCATGCAATAAAAGAGCATATACATAATATGAAAAAAATTTATTAAAAAAATGCTCATACCCTCCTTTTATAAAAAAATAGTCATACCAAGTACTAACAATGACCTAGGAGCATTTGTTAGGATTAAAAAAAAAAGTTGTTTCTAACACTTGTCGAGATAATAAATAAATATTTTTTCATAATACACCATAAGTTAAACCATAGGTGCTTGAGTTTCTTTCTTTCTCATTCTCTTTTCTTTATTTTTCTTTTGGTTTTTTTTCTTCTTGTTTTTTCTCTTTGGGTTTGACTTTTGTCCCTGGTTTTGCTTCGCTTTTTTCTTTCAAGAAGATTTTGGTTTATGTTCACATTCTCTTTTTGTTTTTCATTCCGTTTATATGGTGTTGCACTTGGGTTACCATTTGCACCCCATTTGCTTTAAAAAAAACCATGTACAATTAAGATTTAATTAATAACATTTTTCATTTAAGAAGTATAATGCCTTGATCTCTAAATTTAGGCTTTCAACACATAATTGGACACCATTTGTAAAAAAAAAAAACATAATCGGACACCAGCATGCCTCTGATATATAAATTTAGGCTTTCAACACATAATTGGACACCTTTTGTAAAAAAAAAAACACATAATCGGACACCAGCATGCCTCTGATCTCTAATTTTATAGAAACTAAAGATGAAAATTAACATATTCATAAGATAAAAAAAATAGACAGAATTTTGTTCAACTCATTACATATAAAAAAACATGATTTAAAGGTTATTGAATGTTTTGTTAAAAAAAAAACATTAAACTAATATGCACACATAACAAAAATAAAATTGACGGTTGAAAGAATGGAGCTGAGGCGTAAACTTCCTTTTATAAAAGAAATATGCTTAGGTGGAAATTACGAATCGGTGAGTCAAGAGGTACTGTTTAGGTGCAAAATACGTGGGTGACTTTAAGATTTGATAACTTTGGTGTATTTTAGATTAGAGAAAGATAAATAAATTATTTTGATGAGAGAAAATTATTAATTATAAAAGAGATAGAAACAAAATTATCAATATCACCAAACACAAAATCACCTAAGTATAACCATGTTTTAATTGACATAGTGATTAAGATTTACCCAATTAAACTCTTGTTGATCAAGTCAAATCACACAAACTCACATTACCTTCACATATTCAACCTCTCTCTTTTTACACTAAGAAGAAATAAAAGAAAGAAACCGAGAATGAAGAGAGAAAAGAAGAGAGAAGAACTTGAAGAGAGGTAAAACAAGGGGAAATCTTCATCACTCTTCTCAATTCACAATTTTAGGTGGGTTTTGGGTGAAATTATGTTCTCCTATTTCCATAAAGTGATTAATGGAATAAGATGAACGAGTCAAGCTGTTTATGTTTTTTATTTTATTTTTTATTATATATAATTAAAGATTTAGAGTTGCAAATCTTATGAGCGTCGAAGACATTCCATATCGTTAAGAGTTGTATCTTTTTGGTCTCTAATTACTCTGTCGTGACTTTCAGTCGAGACATACCACCTCTAAAGTATCATTATGAATACTCCCTCCGGTCCAATTTATAAGAAAAATTTGACTTTTTAGATTCATCGAGTAATTGATGTATCTTGTCTAGAATATAGACTAAATACATCATTTTATGCAATAAATCAAAAAAGTCAAATGTTTCTTATATATAGGACTGGAGGGAGTACTATTATATCTCTATTCTAGATAAAATTTATATAAAAAAATTCCAACATTTAAATATTCAAATCTTTTTTCAATTCGAGTTAAAAAAAAATTCTTTATATTTGTTGCAATATTTTGGTTCTAAAGAGTTTAACGACAAAATTCAAAAATATTAGTGATGTTAAGCGGATAATTGTTGATGGCTTAATTTAACAAATGCATGAAATCATATCAAGTAATAAAGTAGTAAGTTGATCGTCTCCATAGAGATTGTCGTTCAATTCGATAATTAGCGGAATCTATTTGGTAAAGCAAATAAAAGAAGAGATTTGAAGTTTGCAGGATTTTGACTGTCCTGCCCAATGTGAGATTAGATTTTTGTGATTCATAAGTGTAACGGCGATTAGAGAATCCTTGAATCCCCCTTCGTCTTTGTTGAAAATTAAATCGAGTAATCATTAGTTTATAACTTGACTTATATTTGGATTTAAGAAAGCATAACATAACTCCGTGATGAATCAGTGAAAGTTTATTTTAATATCCCCACAATTCAACCATTTACAATTGTGAGGATCCCTTAAGATGAATGATAGCCATAAATTCATATTTAGATTCAACTAACGAGTTTCAATTAATAATGAATTTTTCAGAAGAAATCGAGTTCAAATCGTGACCGGAACACTTCTTGATTAGACTTTATATACCTTACGTTCAAATTATAGATTGCTAGGTCATTTTCTAGGAAGCCACATGTTAAGAGAAAAAATTTGAGTTAAAAAATGTTTACTCTCCTGTCACTTTTAGAGATGAGAACTTTCAAATGAAAGATGGAATCGAACCCTAAATGTTTATAAAAAGAACTATTCTACATCAAAATAAAAGAGAAGAAAATTTTGAGAATTGAAAGAAGATCAAACTCATAATCGCAATGCTTAATATATTTGATTAACCATCATCATTAACTTTATTCTTCAATCTACATAAATTTCAAAGGGAGATACATTGTCCATTTTACACATTAAGAGTATAACCAAGTTGTCTCCCTCCTGTAACCACATCCGGATTCCAATGAAAGCATTCTACAGCCCCTCCAGCTTTAAGCTTACATGGTCCTGATTCTTTAATTTGCCAATGACATTCGGGGTCACATTCATTCTCGTCTCGCTTCTGAACATAAATGTCAAATTGGTGATTTCCATTAATCCATGAAAAACTACAAAAATATAAGCTGTTCTTTATAAGGAAAGAAGGTACAAATCTAAAGATGTAGCTTTCTCCAACTTTTAGGGTTTGGAACCCAAAATCATAATTTTTATCTTTACAATCCACACCAAGCTGGAGATCGGTCAAGTTATTGGTAACGTAAACAGTTACTTTTTGACCGATCCTGGTTTTCGTATCATTGAATTGCAAAGCAACGATAATTGTTGGTAACATAGAAACTAATATCACAAATTTAGAGATTCTAACCATCTTGCTTGCTCAACAGATTATTATTGATACAATGTAGTGTTAGTCGGATGATATATATATATATTAAAAAAAAAATACTAATGAGTGCCAAAAAATAATGTTAATCAAGTCTAAAGAAATAATTTTTTTATGGAAATTGTTTTTATTACTTTGAAAGGAGATACAATTAACCTTTTTTTAGGGAAGATACAATTAACCTTTGAAATTACTAATGAGTGCCAAAAAATAATGTTAATCAAGTCTAAAGAAATAATTTTTTTATGGAAAGTTTTTTTTAAGAAATAATTTTTTATGGAAAGTGTTTTTTTTTTTGTTGAAGGATATGGAAAGTGTTTTTCTTACTTTGAAAAAGATTCAATTGACCTTTGAAAATAATTGCAGAATAAAGAATTTTTTTTATAAAAAATTTCGTGTGAAATAATATTTGTAGAATATATGATTTTTTTTTCCTGAAATGTTTGGTGAGTTTTCTTTTTTTGACCAAAGTTCTCTTGGTAAGAATTATAATGTTTAGAAAACAATAAAACTTAAAAGTTATCTTGAATGTATATTTTAAAATCTTGTTGTTTTGTATCCATAATTAACGGTGGTTTATTAGTAATTTTATTTTAGAGGACGTTGGTAATTTTATTTTGTTTTGTAATGTGTATTTGTTTCAAGTGTAATTAGACCATCTACGATAGACACTCTATTGTTCTTTCAAAGAAACAGGCACTCTATTGTAGCAGCACTAAAAAAATTGACCCCGTATATAGATGATTTTTTTTTTACCGGCACTCTTTCTCCTATAATTTGTAGGGTCATACATACATTAACTTTACAAAAATAATTATATTCCTTCAATTATTATATTATTTAAATATTAAAAATAAAATGAGCATTACATACCATAAACATTCGCACTCCTCCTTCAACCTGAACACCGTTTACCTAACAAAACCAGATTAAACTCCTTTAACCGCTGAACCTCTAACCCACCATTCTCATTTTTCAAACATATAGTTTCCTAAATTACCCAATATATTTTCCTAAAATCCTCACTTCCTCCATAAAAAAAAAATTAAAAATAGAATCGATAGAAGAAATGATATATTCAAAAGCCTTGAAGAAGAAAATAAAGTAAACCGAACTATTGGATATGACAGACTTCGGAAGAACAAACAACCACCCAAAGAAAGGTTTCTATTCTTCAAACCTGGCAAATTTTTGTTTTTATTAGAACAAGCAAGGGATGCCATAAGTTAAACTTATGGGAGTCGTCACCATTAGGGAGCCCAAGATAAAGGAAAGGTAAATGATCCATTTTACAATTCAACATTAAAGCGGCTTCTGTCAATCAAGAATCAACCATAGACACCAATCCACATACTCTTATGAAAATTAACCTTTAGACTCGATATCACCTCAAATAAAATAATATTGTAATAATCTTTAGACCCGATGGAATTCTGATAGAAAATGCATAAAATAATCTTTTAGTTCCCCACAAAAATCTTTGAGAAAACCAAAGTTAATTCCATCATGTCTAGACTCTTAAAACTATCACAGTTTCACCCCGTTTGTTTCACTTCCTCAAGACTAAATAGTTTAATTAATTCACCACAGTGCACCCTATTCAAATAATTAAAATTAAGATTTTCTACTCCTGATCGGTCATTGTTACATGTCTGAAAGTGAGTGGTGAAAGGATTGTAAACCTCACCCCCTAACACCATCCGCACCTTCCACTTGTAACCCATTAACATAAATCGAAATAATATAATAGCATTAGATCGCCACCTAGTAGACATAAACCCATTGAAAATTTTCAACAAAGTCATTCTATACGGCTGCCTTTGCTTACTAGTAATTATTTTAGACAAGGAAAAACATTTGCTGATAATGAATGTAATTCCTCCACTTCTTCCACGTCTAAATCATACCCCTCCCCTTTAGTATCGAGGGAAGAAATACGATGCTTTACGTTACTAATTCTACCCTCCATATTTTGAGTATGGTCATAATGCTAAATTTTTGGATTTCCTTTAATCGTTTTGAGATTTTCCTTTAGCAAATAACCTCCCTAACTAACCACCCGAAAAGAATGCCACCGATCTCGAACGAACTACTACTACTGATCACTCGAAAGATCTGCCCAACATTTCAATATACGTTGAGGGTGAGGGACACAATTTTCTTCATTTATTGTTAACGACACTGAAAATCGCAGCAACATTGAAATTGAAGCAAATACACCAAGTCACATGGTGCATATAAATTAGCAATAAAGAATTCATTACATGTTACAAAACATCCTTTAATTATCATACCATTTGCAAAACTCATAATTACCCACACCTCAATCTCTGATGCATCCCATAATGTCAAAATACCTCCAAAGGCACCCAATGATGGCCTATAAGAGGAACCAAACCCCTTCCAACCCCCAAATAACAGCACAAATATAATTATCTATAATTTTCAATTTCGTCTCTTGAATATACATAACCATATGTCTTTGTTGTTTAACCATCTTCAAAACATCTTTTCTCTTCTCCCAACTGCCTAACCCTTTGACATTATAAGTAATAATCTTCATTTATACTCCATTCACCCAACACAACTAATCTACCCATACTAACAACCATCCAAACCACCAAGTACCCTTCCATTCTCACCCTCAACATCCTTCAAAATAGTATAAACATATTAGCCTTGTCTCCCTTACATTTCGCCACGATTGACTTCCTGATTTCCACAACATCCTTCACCTTCCCCACCTTTTTATCATGGAGAGTCAACTAGTTTTTTCCAAAACCCAGCTTGTGAGGTGAGTGCCTTCTCTTTGTGAGGATATCATATATCATGTTGAAAATTGGGGCCTAACTCATCCTTACAAAACCAGCCTGTGAGGTGAGGATTGTCCCCACTTATAAACACATTCACAGGTCATCTCCTATCCGATGTGGGACTCTTAACACCCCCCCTCACGCTCAGGCCTAACTCATCCTTACAAAGCGTGGACATAAATGGTGAGAATTGCCCCCACTTATAAACACATTGACAGTTCATCTCCTATCCAATGTGCGACTCTTAACACACCCCCTCACGCTCATGACTGAACATCTCCCAAAATACTATAAGTATTTTAAGATGAAAAGACTAATTGCAAGTATACACTTTCCAAGTTATAGTATAAAAAGATATCGACCTCACACGGAAGCTTTCTAGTAGAAAATTTGTTTGCAAGAGAATAAAATAAATTCGTTGTCACAAGACCAACCACTACAAGTTGTACCCTTTGGTCGTTCCCCTATGAACTGTCCTTATCTTATCCTACCTACTCCAATCATATTCCTTTTACTCCTCGTACTACCAATCATTGGCGTCAACTCATAGAACTTAACCATTAAGCGATGATAAGAAGGGGTCCCATGGGTTCGTACTATTGTACGACTCGGCTGGTGATCCTCAGCGCTACATCTTCCTATATCCTCAGCGAAGCATCATAATCCACACTACAACTTCTCAAATATCGAGTACTATTCCTCACCATGTTCTATCAGATATCTAAAACAAACATTACTAGTTCAAAATGATTAAATAACACTAAAAACTATATAAAACTATAAAACCCTAAATATGCACTGATTAGATGCTTTTGGTCATGTATTCACTCAATTTCTCGTTCATTATGGGGGATAAGTGCAATGTGATAACCAACAATTTGCCGGTTATCAGTAACACTATTTTTTTGTGATTCAAAAGTGCATTTTATTGACTGTTTGCATACCCATTTCTTCAAATTTTGTGCAAGGGACCATGTCTGGTGGCTTTTCCTCAAACAATTTTAATATATGATAAATCTATTTTTTTTTTTCAGATGAAAAAGAGAAATGTACTAGTGGGTTTTTTAAGGAGAAAGAAAGAAAGAAATTTAACTGTCTCAACAAAGAAGATCAAAAGGTGGTTGTCCACTGTGATGAAGTTTTAAAGTAAGGAAGAAGAAGAAGTTTTGTCACTTTATGAGAGAGAAGAAAAAAGTCGAAAAAAGGAATGGAGGAGTGGATGGAATAGATAAGAGAGAAAATATAATTTGGTGGAATCCATGTGAATTTTAACCAATTAAAGAGAGTGTGTTGAAAAATGTGTGTTGCTAACATTTCTTTTAAAAAAAATAAATGCTGCAGTATGCACACTATCTTGAGCCACTTCGTGTGAGAGGCAAACTAGGTTAGTGAGTAATGTGTGTTGTTACAAGTATCTATTTTTTTTTAAATTTATATACATGTTTATATTTTTACTTATATCAATACGGATATCTATTTTTATTTATTTATACATATAACTATATTTTTACCTATGTATCAATACATGTATTTAATTATTTTTAACACGTGTCTATATTTTTATACAATACATGATATTCTAAATCAATTTTAAGTTTTAACTAATAATATATAACTAATTGCGTATTATCAAAAAAAAATATGTAACTAATTGCGTATTATAAATACACAAAAAGAAGAGCGCAATACGCTCACCCTACGTACACACAGGTATCCTCCTAATTTCAAGCATAAGAGACAAAATATCCACCTTTAAACCAGTTAGTTGCTTACAAGAAACATCAGAGTGCATAAAAAGGAACTTTTTTACATCGGAAGTAATGAGATTTTTTACTTTTGAGAAAGAAATAAAGATCAGACTCACAATTTGTCATGGTGAATATATGATGATTAGCTATAGAAAAATGTAGGTGAAAATTAATTGTAGCAAACGTATAATATATTATTTCATTATTTTTATTTTTTAATCAACATACTTTCCAAAGAGATAAATATATTGGTCTTATTACACATTAAGAGTATGACCAAGTTGCCTATCTTCTACAACATTAGGATTCCAAGGGAAGCATTCTGTACTCCCATCGTTAATCTTACAAGGTCCTGACTCCTTTATTTGCCAGTGACATTCATGTTCGCATTTAGTCTGATCTCGTTTTTGAACATAAATGTCAAAATGATGAAATTCATTATTAAATGAAAAACCACAAAAGTATAAGGATCTATATGCCATGTATGCAGGCCTAAAAGCGAAGGTGTAACTTTCTGCATAATGCAGTGATTGGAACCCAATATCATTATTTTTGTCTTTGCAATGGACACCGAGCTGAACATAGTTGGTCAAGTTGTTGGTAACATACACGGTTACTTTAGGAACGATGAAGAAGATACTTTCACCATCCTTAAAATGAAAAGCAAAGAGAATTGTTAGTAACATAGAAACAAATAACACAGTTTTGGAGATCGTAGCCATCTTGTTTGCTCAATAAATTAATTTATATCGTGGTATTAAAATTTATGATCAGTTTTATATATATACTCTAAAACCTGATGAATGAAGACACTTTTTTGTAAAGTCAACATGAGATCAAATGTTTTTTGGGTCAATGAGTAAATCCGGTAAACATCTTGACCAAAAAAAAATAAAAATCTGGTAAACATTAGCAAGTCAATGATTTTAATTTTCAAATCAAAAAAAGTAAATGATTTTGTTGAGAAAGTCAATGATTTTAATTATTAATGACTCAGCAAAAAGTGAGAAATCTTTCAAAAAGAGTGAGAAACATTAATTATATGGATTTGTATAAAACTATTTTACTTGTCCATGATTACTACCGGTGAAAAGACGCGTGCCCGTCTTTTCATTCTTTTTATTACGTTTATGCATGCAAATTATCTACGATATTTTATACAAATTTTGTATGTAAATTACTACAATTCTACAAACAACATTTTATATAAATTTTTTGATATAAATTCAAATTATAAATATAGGTATTTGTGATTTTCAAATGTTACAAATTCAACAAGTCATATTTATCTCCATTAAAGAAAAAACATATTTATCATTTTCAACGATAATGATAATATAACAAATATAATAAAAATTCATATATTTTTAATAATACCAATAATATAATATTATTATGGGAAAATTTGTTTAAAAGTATAATCGGAATAACAAAAATGCCGGTCCAAAATCTCCTAAAAATCTTCTATTCTCTTTATATTATATACAATATAGATGTTATACAATATTATATTCCTTGTAAAAGAAAATACAATATTATATTAAATAGGTTTCTATCGCAATAAATATTCCAATTTTTTTCGTTTTCTTCCCCCTATATATATTTTTTTTACGATTTTTAGTCTTTCAAAAGTTTTGAATCACAACTTTTAACCCTTGTTTTTAAGTCAACTAATGTGTATAATTTAAAAACTTTTGATTTTTTTTCGGAACATGTCTAGAATATTATTAGAATGTCTCCAAAATTAAAGAAGAATTTGTTAAACACAATATGAATTAAATATAATTTATTTTGTGTTTTTGGCGTTTAAAAAGTCATTTAATCCATGTTTTGTGAAAAAATTGAATTTTTCTTTGAGAAATATTCTTATAATGCTCTAAGCATTTGTACAAAAATTTGAATGTTACACATGATCTGACTTAAAAAATAGGAACCAAAAATGTTATTGGAAATTTTTTAGGGATTAAAAGTTGAAGAAATTTTTTAAGGTGATTAAAATAAAAAGTTTGAATATTTATACGAACCAAAAAATATATATATTTTATATTTAAAGAAGATACCGAAACATATCTAAACCTACACTATCGTCTTTCTAAATGTGTTTACACATAAAAACAAGCATTAAACAAGTTTTTGGTCCATATTATTATTTTAATGTTTAATTTTATTCTCTCTAAAAAATTTCAACAAGTTTTGATCCCCAAATATTTTTAGTCACTGTTTTTGAGTTGACTCATGTGTACCCTTCACTTTTTTGAATATATTTTTACAAAGATGTTTAGAAGATTTTATAGAGATGCTTAGAATATTAAAACAATCTCTTCCACAAAAATGTAGAATTGTTTTAAAGAAACGTGAATTAAATATAAATTTTTAAGCGCTAAAATTTTTTCTTAAAAAAAGTTGCTAAAAACATAAAAATTCATATTTAATTCATTCATTATTAAAAAAAATAAACTTTTGCAAGAGAGATTTTTTATAATATACTGAACATGAGTGCAATAAGTATTTGAAAATATTTGGTTGACCAAAACTTGATGGAATTTTTTAGTGGGATTAAAAACGAAGTTTGTTATATATTTATAAAAAGCAAAAACTTATTCAATCCTAAAAATAATTATCCCGTTATAGTCAAAACCAACAGATAGGCAATTGCAAAAATAAGTGAATTTCCCTCAGTTATTGGTAGGTTACATGAGCACCATTACAGCCGAACAAGAGTCGAGCAATTCTTTATCGACTCTACTGAAGAATATGAAGATTCTGGCGACATCAAGCTTAGTAAAAGCTCAATGGAACTGGATAACAAGGCATCCAACTTGTGCTCTATGTTTGTAGCGTCACTAATCAAAAGGAGTGATGAGCATGAAACTACGTTCAAAGGGAAGGTTGCACACATTGTACTTAGTCAATTGATCATGCAGCAAAGTGAAAAGTTGATAGCCGAACAAGAGGTGACACATACCCCCTCAATGAGGGAAAACTTGGTGTTGTCAGGACCTTGAGTTAGGAGGTTCAAACTTTTAATCTTTAATACACACACATACATTTTTTTTAATCAAAAGAGCAATGCAGGAAGCACTACTCAAAATATATAAATAAAAAAAAGTAGAAGTACACCACAAAAAAGGGGGACTAGGCTATGGACCTTTTCAAAAAGAAATAAATCTAAAGTTGGGCATTCCCAACCTATTCCTAATGTACTGCCTCCTGATGATGACAAGGATATCTATCTGTCGCGTCATTTTTTGGAGGTCAAGCTATTTTATTAGCATAGACTCACTATTTTATTTCACGACTGAACTTTTAATTTTTTCAAAAGAAAGTGGAAAGAGGTTCAAATACCACATTTTTAAAGATTAAGGGTTCGGGGGTTAGTTATATTTAGGGAAGGTGTTAGCACCCTAAATATCCATAGTATTCTACGGGAACCTCTTGATTTTATTTAACTTTTGTGCTATAACTTGCTAGCTTTTTTTGTTTAAAAGAAGGAATTAAAAGTGATAAAGAAAAAAGAGAGACCTATTTATCTACATTTTTTATTGATTTGGAAGGACTAGGTCCTTTGCCTACGTACCCGTGAGGGATCAAAACCTCGTAGTTCGGGGTAGAAATTGACGTTTGATTGGTTGTGTGTTTTTTTATGAGTTTTTGAAAAAGGTT
>Ga0228710_1000143_pt1 | contig 66054 bp, 30 predicted proteins | sample MedpolnodulmetaG_FD_177995 | JGI IMG/M metagenome (GOLD analysis project Ga0228710, IMG submission 177995) | Root nodule microbial communities from Medicago polymorpha collected in Santa Monica, California, United States - pink nodules | ecosystem: Host-associated > Plants > Roots > Nodule...
AAAAAAAAAAAAAAAACTATAACAAACGGATGCAAAACTCTTAAAAAAGCTATAACAAACGGCTTAAAATATTGAACTAATTTTGTAACAAAAATTCCCTTTTATATAGTTGTATCCAAACAAACTAAATTATTTGTTTAAAAAAAGTGATATTTATTACGGTAAACAAACGCAAAATAGATTCTCATTTTTTATAAAAATCTCTTAAATATAATCTCCAAATTATTTTATGTCAAAATCACTTTTATTTTAATCCATAACAAATGAAATGGGTCCATATTTTTGTGAAATATTATTCGTTATATTTGTGGAGTTTATTTTAGGCTAGGTTTTGATAGGGTGTAAGAATTAAACTAATGACCCGATGAACTCTAAGATTCATTTTTTTCTTTCTCCAAGAGCATAAAACTGATTAGCATGAATATTTAAGTCGCCATGTAAAACCGTAACAATACCAAGTCAGTGCGAGATCAAGAGTCACAACCGATCGTAGTGGTCGCACTTAAAAACCAAATGGTCCATGTCCTCTACCTCACCACACAAGGCCACACAAGACACAAGGGAAACATCAACGACATTCCTTTTGCGCAAATTATCCTTTGTAGCAAGTCTATTTAGAAAGAGACGCCAGACAAATATGTTCACCTTTAACGAAACCGCTTTAAGCCACAAAAAATGATGAAACTCTTCGGTGATGTTAATGTCAACCGCTATTAAATAAGAATAAGTCGATTGCACGGTATAGTTGTGAGACGAGTGGAGCCTCCACACCCACCTATCAGACATACCTTCCTGCAAAACAAAATTAGACAATCGCTCCACACATTCCCCCACCAAACCTTCCTCCCACGCAAATAACCTCCTCTTCCACTTCCATGCGTCCCCATCAACCCCCCACCCTAACTCAAACATCTCCATCACCGTGGCCAAATTTTTCGACAACTCAAAGAGCCTAGCATAAGACGTTGTTAACGGAACATCATCTAGCCACGGATCCTGCAAAAACATAGTGGTTCGCCCGTCCTCCACCTTCCTAACAATATTGTCAACCAACCACCTAGCATCTGCCAACCCCACCCCAGATCGAATTTGGTTCATTTTGCGCCAGCAAATCGATCCAACCCCCTCACAAAACTGCACCCTCCCTCTTGCCTCCCCATACATCGGACAAAGCACTAAATTCCACAAACTCTCCCTCTCCACCAACACCCTCCACACTCATTTCCTCAACAAAGAAATATTAAACTCCCTCAACCTCTTCACCCCCAGACCTCCATTCTCCCTTTTCAAACAAATGGTATCCCATTTGATCAAAGACAATTTCCTAAAATCCTCACTTTGTATCTGGAAAGCATGACTACACCGAATGCTCTAGGACTTAAATACCAAAAAGTAGAGAAGAACAATAATTACAAAAGCAACAAAAAAGAGTATACATATTATGTAGAAAAATAAACTTCTAAAGAATGGTAAGAAGCATAAGACTTCTTCCTGCCTTATTACAAAAAAGAAAAATGACTTTGCAGCACTAATGTGGGAAGAAGAAAAGCAACAACATCAGACCCCAAATCTACATCTTGAAATGTGAAATCTGCAGCAACAACAAAAATTCATAAAAAATATTTATCTCTACATATAAGTGATCAACTTTAGAAACATTAGTTGCTAAAGTAATAAGTTAATGAACAACCTTTCAAATGAAAGTTAAAACCTGCTCCTGTAGATCAAACATGCCTCTGTCAAACATAAGAAACAAAAAAAAAAATAAAGAATCAGAAGAAAAAAAGCTGAAATCAAAATTTCAGAAGCAAGATAGATTGTGAATAGAGCAAGGAGCATTGGCGGAGCCACGTACATATTGGCCAGGGGTTTCAAGTGCACCTTCTCAACTTTTCAATTTTACACCTATTTTACTATATTTTTATTGTCTTGAACCCCCTCAAAATTAAGCCTTGCACCATATGGCAAAGTTGGGTCTGTGCACACATTGTGACGGTAATGCAATGCAGACTGTCTAAAGTGTAAGTCCAAGCAAAAGATAGAATTTTATATTATAATTGATGATAGATTGGAATCAAAATAAAATACCGTGAATGAAAATTGAATCTGCTATAATAATGAACATGAAATCTATAGTTTTGAGGCCTATATATTTGTAACATATAATTGTATAGGATTTTTTTTGGTAAGAGAAAATGTATAGGATACTATTGTATTTTTAAATTTTAATTGATAAAATATTCTATAATAGAAAGAAAAAAATGTAGGATGAGGAAATTTTTCTTAAATAAATATAAATATATATTAACAATATAATTTTATTGCATTCATCTTTATATAGTTAATTTTTTTTTTGTCCTTAAATAGGCAAACAATTAAGTTGGTCCTTGAATATGTGACACTTATACTCCTTAACTGGATCAAATTTATAAATACATTCATAGTGCAATTTTTTATTTGTTGCTAATTTTATAGATTAATAACAATGACAAAACATATTCTAAGATAAAATTGACTATTTAAAAACTAATTCGATGATCAAAATTGTTAATAAAAGAGATGTTTATGAATGTATTTACACATTCAAAGATTAATATGATATCGAAATACACATTCAAGGTAAAAATTTGGTAGTTCGAAATTTTGAACCCCCTAATTCAAGGCCCTAGCAACGCCTCTGAGCGATTGTAATTTGTAAATATAAGATGGAAATGTATTTGAAAGAGGGCAGAGAGTGGGAATGGAGAAGAGATAAGACCACCTATTGCAAGACATCGGAAAAAGTGAAGTAAATCGCTATGAGTTCAAAAATATTTTAAAGTTACTACCTCCAATTCCATCATGACTTGTTTTATGAAACAGTGTTAAGTAAATGAAATGAAACAATTGACCAACTTGAAAGAATGTGGCTTTGCCGTTTCACAATTAATCAGTCTCAAAAATTGACCAACAATACTTGAAAACACGCGTGCTTGACTACTCCAAATACCATCAAAAACCATTCCAACTTGATACTAAAAAATTAAAAAATCAATAATTAATAAATAAAATAAATAAAAACAATTAAAAGATAAATGTCAAACTTGTCAAAATACTAAGTTTGCTTTTTTATTATATATTATATGTATAGATTAGTGTTTTTTTTACTCATATTGCTGTTTGGTTTAGTTTAATTCGGTTGGTAAAATTAAAACTGCAAATTAAACCAAACTATGTGGTTGAGTAAAAAAGGATCTAAATACATTCGAACCAAATACAATTTTTTGAGGTTTTAGTTTGGATTGGTTCGATTTACAATTTTTCTTTTGAGTTTGTTCGATTTTAAACGGCCATAGTTGATAGTGTGTGAGACTTAAACTATTGAAAAAAGAATAACTCTAGATTCCATTCAAATCAATTAAATTGATATTTAAAAAAAATCAGATTCAAACCCAACATAATCAGTCAAATTCAATATATATTAATTTGGATGTCGGTTTCACGAGCAAAAAGCTAAAAACCAATCCAATTATTCTATTTTATTTTATTTTTCTGGAGGGGAATCCAATTAGTTTTTATTGATTCTTATTTTTTTTAGAGGAATGATGTATAAACATCATTTTTGTACAATCAACAACTTCTTTGCAACTTTTTAATATTTTTTTTTCTGATTTCGATTTGCGTGATACTCACAATGTTAAAAGATGTTGTTTTAGTTGTTTAATTTTAGTTGTACAAATATCACAACTCTACTTTTAAAATCTGAACCAAAACCATCCATTACACCTATAGATGTTAAATGTTGTCACTTCTGCTTTGGGTGCTGGTTGTTGCAGTGAACTCAACATTTTTTTTTCTTTTCTGAAAGAGTAGCTGAACATATTATCTCAACCTATGTGCTTTAATTAAGTTCTTTATCACTATTTTCTGTTGGGTTTAGATATGAAGATATATACGTTATTTTGATAAGATCATCTTTTGGGCTCCTAAAAATCCATCTTTTGGGATAAAATAATATCATATTTTTCGTAACTATAAAAAGGTTTGTAATTTGGTTTTTAAATGTATTACTTTGTGTGTATTTAAAATAATATTTTTAAAATTAAAAAGCTTTAAATCTAATATTTATATGCAAACATAGATGAAATACCATATACTTTAAGATTGAGAAACCATAAGAAAATAAAAACATGAATTTTATGCTTAAAAACTCATATATAAATGATCCAAAAGAACAAAATTGAAATGGAAAAAATACACAACCAAATTATTACTTAAAATTAAGTTAAGAGACTAAAAATGTAATTTTGCCTATATTTTTCTTACAAGGATGTCATTAGTCTGTGTGTAATGTATATCATATATAGTAGACCAAAAAAAAAAATGTATATCATATATTTATTTAAATTATCTAACATATACAATGAAATTATTTATTTACTTATATGAAATTATATATCATATATGTAATTGTTTCATAAGAATGAATACGAACTTCACATTATTTTCATTATTAACTACTATATTTTTTAAAAGATAATTTATTTGCATTTTTTTGGGATTATTTACTTACACCGTAAACGGTGATGACTTCAATGTATTCATAACAAACGCATAATAATCCCGTCAAAATAAAAATAAATAGATAAATAAATAAACAAAACAAACGAGTAATAATGATGAGGTGGACATCATATTATAAATGTAGAGGTGGAGTTCGAACCCCGGTTTCCGACTTAATCACGTTAAAGGTGTATTTTTAGCCACTAAATTACTTGACCATAATAATAATAATAATACTAATAATAATAATAATAATAATAATAATAATAATAATAATAATAATAATAAGTCAAAACTTGGTCAAAAAAAAATAATGAGTCAAAACATTAATGAGTGTGCTAAAAAAGATAGTATATAATTTGGAAATGGTTGTTGTAAATAAAAATAATACATTCTTAACGAGTAAGTATATTTGTCATAAAATTAATATATTAAAAATAAAATATTATAAATGAAGATCTTGAAAATTGAGTCAACAATTTTTAGAAGGAAATCTTGCAATTAATTTTTTACCATAATCATGAATTAAATGATTCATTGTACAGACATATATTTAATTTTTGTGATATAGTACTATATAAACCTCGTGTCATTGTAAAGATAAAAAAACAATTTCCATTATAAAACATAAAAGAGGGTGTCTCAATCGATCCCCAATGTCTATTGAAGGAGATTGTATAGGCATGGAGGAAGTGGAAATAAAAAAGTGGAAGGAGACAATGAACAAGAAGAGCCTCAAAGAGAAAAAGACATCATGGGCTAGCTCACTCAATATTGAGGCTGGAAGAGTTTCCAACATCACTAATCACTCTTCAAAGGTTTCTCTACCAATTGTTTTTTCATCTTCTCTTTTTCCTCTCATTGATTTGTCTCTTTCCACACAATGAGATAGTTTTGGTTGTATGTAGTAAAGAATATTTAGTTTAAAAAATCACTTTTATTTTTAAATTAAACGCTAAACTAATCCATGGAATTGGAAAAATTCACAAAACTTATAATGTTCTGGATATAAACGATTGGTACACAGATTTAATTTTGGGGCTTTAGAGAAAATGTTTCAAGCTTGTATCAATATTAAATTAGGTACACTTAATTTTGGTTAGTATGAGATGATCCATTGTCGTTATAAAAAAAAAACTTAAATTGTGTACACTTAATTATCGTCAAATCCTTTTTATTTTTATTTTACCATCTAAGCCAGATTGTGTATGGTATGTGGGTTTTGTATTTGATTATGGCATGCAATATATATATTCTCTTCGATCTCGAAGGAAAAAAAATCGTTTTTTTAGATTTATTGAATAGATGATGTATTTAATCTTATATTATAGACAAGATACATTAGTTATTGAAAGAATCTAAAACGTGAATTTTTTATTTTATAATAGAATCCGAATGGAGTATTTAAGTCATGATGAATCCTAAAAGTGTGATTTTGTTTTAACAAATATATATATAAAGGGGTATAGAGTAATTTATGGTTTTATCAAGTACAAATGTTTTATGATGAAAAGGAGGAAAAAGTTGAAAACTTAAAAAGGATTGAAAGGTATTTTATCAAATCAGGGTGTGGCTGTAACTTCATGGGGTGTGACTAAAATAAATCTTCAAATTAATTAGTTCACATTATCATTTTATTTATATTAAAAATAATAAATTGTGTTGTACAATAGATGTCATTTTGTCCATTGGATTAGATTTCTAACTACTAGTTTCTTCAATGTTCATTATTAATAGTTGGGATGGATGACTACTCTTTCATTGGCATTTCAAAGCTTAGGAGTTGTATATGGTGATCTCGGAACATCTCCACTTTATGTGCTTGCAAGCACCTTCACAAAGGGTATTGATCACAATGATGACATTCTTGGGGTCTTATCTCTCATATATTACACCATTTTGGTCTTCCCATTTCTCAAATATGTCTGCATTGTACTTAAGGCTAATGACAATGGCAATGGTAAGATAAAACGAGTTGCTCTATTTTCCTTTTCTTAATTATTTTATTGTTTTAGCAAATATTTGTATTTGAAATAATTAGATTCTCATGCTTGATTTGGGTTGATCTCAAATTTGTACATAAGTAAAATAATAGTTAATGAGATTTGCTTTGGCTTTTTATTTAGGTGGGGCCTTTGCACTATATTCACTACTTTGTAGGCATGCAAATGTGAGTTTGATTCCAAATCAACAACCAGAGGACATGGAGCTTTCTAACTACAAATTAGAAAGACCATCTAGCAACCAAAAGCTGAAACAAAAGCTTGAAAATAGTCATTTTGTACGTGTTCTTCTTTTATTTATGACTATATTGGGAACCACCATGGTTATAGGTGACGGAGTTTTCACTCCACCAATGTCAGGTTGAGTATTCATTTTCACTTTCTTGTGTTCATTTATATTGTCTACTAAATTTTTCTTGTGTATTGCAATTTATCTTTATGAGTTAAAAAGCCTTAATTTGGAGGTGAGTTTGCATTAAGAAAAAGAAAATCACTGCAAATTAGTCAAATATATATAATTTTAAATTGTGTAACAAATTGTTATTGACCGTTTTTTCACATTGGATTAATTTGACAAAACTATTTTACTCAATTGTATGTACAGTTATGTCTGCAGTAAACGGGATCAGTTCTAAATTGGGTCAAGGTATCAAATTACTTTTTGTGGTTTTTTTACTCATTTATTTTGTGTTGTAACTTTTATAATATACTAGTGATGATAATAAATATATATGTTGCTTATTTTTCACTTTCAGATTATGTTGTGAGTATCACTATAGCAATATTGGTGATCCTTTTTTGTGCGCAAAGATTTGGTACTGGCAAAGTAGGATTTTCATTTGCTCCGATTATAACCTTGTGGTTTATATTAATTGGAACAACCGGTCTTTACAACGTATTCAAACATGATGTTGGAGTATTACTTGCTATTAATCCAAAATATATTGTTGATTACTTTCACCGCAATGGAAAAAAGGCATGGATGTCACTTGGTGGAGTATTTTTATGCATCTCAGGTAATTCACGTTGCTAGGGTTCAAATATGAATTCTTACTATTTTTAGTAAATTTTGATAAAATATTTAACTTTTTCTCATTATTATTATAAAATTCATTTTTTTATTAAAAGTTGTAAGGGTTCACCGCTGATTATTTTTTGAAAGGTCTATATTCAACAAGCCCACAATTTTAATAGTTTTATTTGAATTATAACATTTTTTTAATTATTCAAATATATGTATTTATGCATAATTTTAGGTTGTGAGGCCATGTTTGCCGACTTGGGTCACTTCAGTGTTCGAGCCATTCAAGTAAGTATTAATGAAATTAGATTTTTTTTTTGGTACAAATTAGATTAATTTTGATAATAAGATGCAAAAGCACAATAATTTATGTTGGAGCTTGAGTGCTTCACTGCACTACACTCACACTCACACTCACACTCATAGAGAGAAAGGGGTTTGTTAGATCTGAATAACAGAAAATAATATTCAGTGAGCTCTAATTTGTATCACTGTATTCATTCATTATATACTCAATACACGCGTCACTCATGTATGAGTCAACAATAGTAATAGGTCCAACTATCTTATACATTGTATTTAACACACCCCCTTAAGCTAGTTTCTAACATAAAGCAAATAACAACAAAAGAACATACATCTAAACAAGTTCATTACAATCAACAACATTCAGTAAATTCCTCAGTTTCTTGAAAGTTTCTGACTTCAATGCCTTGGTGAAAATATCTGCTAGCTGCATATCAGTCCTGCAGTAGCTCAACTTCAGCCTTCCTTTAGTGACTTGATCTCTCAAGAAATGATAACGAGTCTCTATGTGCTTGGATATACCATGTGCAACTGGGTGTTTGGCCAGGCTAATTGCAGATTTGTTGTCCACAAACAGCTCCACAACACCTTCCTTTTTGATCATCAGCTCCTGCATCAAATTATCCAACTAGATTGCCTGACAGGCTCCCATTGATGCTGCAATATACTCAGCTTCACATGAGGACAATGCCACAACAGAACCAACAGTGCTCTTTCTGTTAGTTTTGTCACCTCCCCAATCAACAACAGTAAATCCATAAAGACCTTTCACATTTTCCTTGCATTTACTAGGTAACAGAATTCCATATGTCATTGTGCCTTTGACATATCTTAGAATTCGTTTTGCAGCAGCTAGGTGAGATGTTGTAGGCCTGTCCATAACTCTGCTAATCAAGCCTACACTGAAAGCAATGTCAGGTCTAGTGTTACAAAGATATCTCAGTGCCCCAACTACCTGTCTAAATTCTATAGCATCAACCTCTGGCTCATCAGCATCTTTATCAAGCCATAATCTCTTGCTTCTGGTGGTGTTTCAGCACCATTACAGTGTTGCAAGTTGAATCTTTTTAGTATATCTGAAGCATACTTCTTCTGTGATAGTAGCACACCATCTTTAGTACTTTGAAATTCAATTCCTAGAAAGTAAGAAATCTCCCCTAGGTCTGTCATTTCAAAGACATTCATCATTTTCTTTTTAAACTCTATTACTTTTTCTTCATTATTTCCAGTAACCAGTAAATCATCAACATATAGGCACATCATTACCACATCACCACCCCCTGACTTCACATACACACCATGCTCAGAGATACATCTCACATACCCCATGTTGATCAAGCTCTTATCTATTTTCTTGTTCCAAGCTCGTCGAGCTTGTTTCAAGCCATATAAGGCTTTTCTCAGTTTCAAGACTTTGTTCTCACTTCTTTGTTTCACAAAACCTGATGGTTGTTCAACATATACTTCCTCTTCCAATTCTCCATTCAGAAAAGCGGATTTTACATCAAGTTGAAGTATTTTCCACCCTTGCATACTAGCATGAGCTACCACAACTCTCACAGTTTCAAGTCTTGCAACGGGTGCAAATACTTCTTCATAGTCAACACCATGTTTTTGGAGGAATCCTCTAGCCACCAACCGTGCTTTGTACTTCACCACTTCATCTTTAGGATTGACCTTCACTTTGTACACCCACTTCACACCTATTGCTTTCTTTCCTCTAGGTAATTCAACCAATTCCCAAGTCAAATTTTTCTCTATTGATCTGATTTCATCTTTCATAGCTTCTAGCCACTTAGAATTCTTCATTGCTTCCTCCAAAGTTACCGGTTCTGTTTCAGCAAGAAGTGCAAAGTGCACTATGTCACCTTCATCATTGATTGCACCATCAGACATTATCTCACAATCATTTAACCTTGCAGGGACCTGTTTTTGTCTTAGTGATCTTATTGGTATCGCAAGACCACCACCTTCACTTTCTTCCACTGCCTAAGGTTCACCCTCAGGATTTAATTCTGTTTCACCAGCAGGTACATCAAACAGATTTTGTTCTACACCAATAGAAATCTCACCCTTGTCACTCCATTTCCATGTTTTCCCCTCATCAAACACAACATCTCTACTTATTACAATTTTAGTGTTCACTGGATTCACTAATTTGTAACCACTAGTTGAATGATACCCCACCATAATCATCAATTCTCCTTTATCATCTAGCTTAGTTCTCAGCTGATCAGGCACATGCCTGTAGCAAACAGACCCAAAAACTCTAAAATGTGCTACATTTGGCTTGACACCAGTCCAAGCTTCCTCAGAGGTAACATTCTCCATTTTCTTTGTTGGACTCCTATTTATAATATATGCAGCAATATTAACAGCCTCTCCCCACCATGTCTTGGGCATGTTCTTACTTTTTAACATACTTTTCACCATGTTGAGCAATGTCCTATTCTTTCTCTCAGCCACCCCATTGTGCTGAGGGGTATATGGAGGTGTAACCTCATGTGTTATTCCTTCATTTTCACAATATTCATTAAATTCAGTGCTAACATACTCCCCACCACCATTAGTTCTCAGAATCTTTATATTCTGTCCACACTGTTTTTCAACTAGGACTTTGAATTTTTTGAATACGCCCAACACATCATTCTTCCTCCTAATCAAATAAATCCAAAGTTTCCTAGTGAACTCATCAATAAATGTAACAAAATACTTGTTACCAGCAGGAGTTTCATGTTGTATTGGACCACACACATATGAGAAGATCACCTGCAGCTTTCTCTTTAATCTTCTTGGCAAATTTGGATTGAAGGCACCTCTTAGCATCTTGCATTCTACACATTCTGCACAAACATCCTTTGAAACATGGATATGAGGCAAACCTGCCACTATTGCTTTGCTTTGCATCCTGTTCAGATCACCAAAATTCAGATGTCCATATCTGAAATGCCACAACCATTCCTCTTTATCAACTGTTGTAGCTAAGCACTGCTGCATCAACACCCCCAGCTCAACCTTGAATATCCTGTTTTTGGAGAGAGTTGCCTTAACTAGTAACCTTTGTTCAGTATCATACACCTTCATGGCCTTGTCTTCAAGCACCATCCTATATCCCTTCTCTAACAGCTGTCCAATACTCAACAGGTTACTCCTCATTCCTAGCACATAGAGCACACCAGTAATGAAGCACAACGAGCCATCCTTCTTTCTTATCATCACCTTCCCCACACCTTCCACCTTCATGGTACTATCATCAGCAAATCTTATTCTACTCTTGATTGAGAAATCAAGTTCAACAAACTAGTCCTTCCTTCCGGTCATATGAGTTAAACAGCCTGTGTCTAGAAACCAGTGCTCACCACGCTCACCTTCCTCCTTAGTTGTCACCATTTGCACTATTTAATCATTACTCTCTCTTTCTTCAATAGACATCAGCAGAGATTCCTCTATCTCCTCCTCTTCTTCGGCTAGTTTAACATCAACACTATTAACATTGTTGTAGCACTCATCAGCAAAATGCCCATATCTCTCACAATTACAACACTGTATGTGGCTTTTATCAAATTTTCTCGCTCTCCCTCTAAAACCTCGACCACCTCTACCTCCTCTTCCTCTACAATTTTCATTACTATGAGTTCCTTGTTCAGTGTTGCTGTTGTTTTCACTAGAATTGCCTTTAGCATAGTTTGAGTTACTGTAATTACCTCTTCCTCTGCCTCCTCTATAATTGTTTCTGCCTCTGCCACGTCCTCTTTGATATCCACCAGATTTGTTGCTTGTTTGTGCTGCTAGTGCTTGCTCGATGCTAGCTTCACCGCTCGCTTCTCATTCAATCTCTGTTCATGAGCTTCAAGGGATCCTTGAAGTTCTTCGATCGTCATCGTTGACAGATCTTTCGCTTGTTCAATCGCCACCGTAATATGATCGAATCGCGAAGACACCGATCGCAAGATCTTCTCCACGATCGATTCATCAGACAACGTTTCACCGCAATACAACATCTGATTCGTCATAGTTTGAACTCTAGTGAAATATGCAGCAATCGATTCACTCTCCTCCATTCCTAGCAATTCGTATTGTCTTCGTAGGGTTTGAAGCGCACCTTCTTCAATCTCTGATCTCCGACGTAGGAATTCGCGAGAATGTCCCACGCTGCTTTGCACGTTTCAGATCTAGAAATTTTCTCAAAAATTGCAGGAGTCACACACTGATGGAATATACACAACCCTTTCCAATCCTTCTTCTTCGATTCTCTGTACATGGTTTGTTGCGCAACGGTTGCGGCCGCCGGTAACGGAGTTAAGTCGTTCTGCACCAGATCCCACACATCCTGATAACCGAGAATCGCCTTCATCTTCATGTTCCACTGATCGTAATTTCGTCCGTCGAGGATCGGAAAGTTCGCCAGAAAATGATTGTTCGTCGCTATTGTTGCTCACTCACTGATTTGGTCACAATTGAGATTTTCACTCACTTTTCTCTCGAAGCTTCAATGATTATGCTCTGGATACCATTTGTTGGAGCTTGAGTGCTTCACTGCACTACACTCACACTCACACTGATAGAGAGAAAGGGGTTTGTTAGATCTGAATAACAGAAAATAATATTCAGTGAGCTCTAATTTGCATCACTGTATTCATTCATTATATACTCAATACACGTGTCACTCAAGTATGAGTCAACAATAGTAATAGGTCCAACTAGCTTATACATTGTATTTAACAATTTAATCATTTAAAAAAATTGTGATCAATTAATTATTACGTAAAAATTAGTACAAAAGTAATTTAAATGAACACGGTCTGCCCTTAAAGGGTGCAATAAGACCTACACAACAACATTTAAAATTTTGTGGCCTAATTTTTCAAAAGAACAAGAAAATTGAGTTCTAATGACATAAAAAAACTCACTTAATGTCAACTATCCAGATGTAAAAGGTTTATTAATGTTCAAGTTGTCATTTAGTTATAAATATACCTTCGATTTTGTCTGGTAAATGTCAAACAAGAAAAGGATAACTCTTTTTAAATGGATTGTGTTTTGTTTAAATTTCTTTACAATTTAAATAGATGATGACTCTTTAAAAAACTTTTTATTTTATCACGGGCCATTTTTAATATTTGAACGGGGCGTCGAATTTGATTGACCAAGCTTATAAATGAAACATTAATGAATCATGACAAAAGAAAAAGTGTGGTGATTATCTATATAAATTTTTGTATTCTGATATTTTACTTTTATTATAATTATACACTTGCACTATTGATGTATATATGTTGCAGATTAGTTTCTCTTTTGTTACACTTCCGGCAATATTGGCAGCATATAGCGGACAAGCAGCATACCTCCGAAAGTTTCCTCACACTGCGTCAAATATTTTCTATGAATGCATACCAGGTACAAGATTGATTAAATTTTAAATATTCATCGATACTTACATATACACATCTAAATAATTTTAATTTAATTATCAAACACTTTTTGATGTTAATTATCTTGTGATTTCCATGTAGGTCCTTTGTATTGGCCAACATTTGTTGCTGCTGTTGTTTCTTCCATCATAGCTAGCCAAGCAATAGTTTCAGCAGCATTTTCCATTGTATCTCAAGCCTTAAGTATGGGTTGTTTCCCAAGGGTTAAGGTTGTGCACACTTCCACTATACATGAAGGCCAAGTTTATATTCCTGAAATCAATTATATGCTAATGGTTGCGTGTATTGTGGTTACTGCTCTATTTAGAACCTCAGAAAAACTTAGTAACGCATATGGTAATTATGCCTCTCTCTCTCTCTCACACACGCGCGCACGCATGCACGCAAACAACCACATTTATATAATATATATTATGCGTTCTTTGTATATTTATATATTCTAAAGATTTTTGTTTCCTTACAGACAGATGACAAATTTTACACTTCTATATATTTTTGGCTACTTTTCCACAAAAATTGTACAATCTTGCACATGATTGGTTGAATAGTAGGGATGAATCTAGGTTGAAGAAAATAGGGTCAATTGCCCCTTAAAATACTTTTTACCTTAACATGTATATTAAAATTTTATTTTGCTCCCACAATATTTTTGAATGTCGGTTAATTCATTTTTAGAGATATTTTAGTACCAATGGAGAAATAAAATAATTGACATTTAACATTTTTAAGAAACGAGTATATATTCGTGTTTTTATTCAAGGATCACTTCAGGCATTTACTCTTTTAAAATTTTATAGGCTAATTTATTGTCTCCACACTTTCTTTTTTTTGCACCCGCCCTTATTTACTAGTATATGTAAAAGGAACAATATTATGACAATATCAAATTTTATGTTTGATGCAGGGGTTGCAATAGTTTGTGATATGGCCATCACAACATTCTTGGTTTCTGTTGTAATGTTGATTGTATGGAAGAAAAGCATATGGCAAGTAGCTCTCTTTTGTATACCATTTGGTTGTATTGAGTTGGTTTATTTATCAGCACAAATGGTAAAATTTACAGAAGGTGGTTTTCTTCCTTTAGTATCTGCAGTCATCTTCACTATGGTAATGGGAACATGGTTTTATGTACAAAAAGAAAGGTACATGTTTGAACTCAAGAACAAAGTCCCCTCTGAGTATTTATTAAAATTGGTGAATGATCTGAACACAAATCGCATGCCTGGAATTGGCGTTTTGTATTCAGAGCTTGTACAAGGAATTCCTCCAATATTCCCACACTTCATTGCCAACATACCATCCATTCATTCAGTTGTTCTGTTTGTCTCCATTAAGGCAATTCCAATTACTAGTGTTGCTTTGGAAGAGAAGTTTCTATTTCGATACGTGGAGTCGAGGGAATGCAAAATATTTCGTTGCATTGTTAGGCATGGTTATAATGATGTAATTGGAGATTCTATGGAGTTTGAGTCTCAATTGGTGCAACATCTAAAAGAATTTATTACACAAGAAAGTAATTATATGCATGAGCTTGAAATAACAACAGTGTATGAACAAGTGTCTGATAATGAAGAAAAAGATTTATCTTTGTCATATGCCTCTTTAGATCCAATTCAATCACTGGGTGTGGTTGAAGGAATTGAAAATGAGATAAAGTTTATAGACAAGGCATTGGAAAAAGGTGTGGTATACATGCTAGGGGAGACAGAGGTGGTGGCAGATCCAAAATCATCAATCTTGAATAAGATTATTGTCAATTCATATAACTTTTTGAGAAAGAACTTTCAACAGAGGGACGAGTTGATGGCTATCCCTCGTAAGAGGCTTATCAAGGTTGGAATGACATATGAAATATGATGCACAACAGATGAAGATATATATTCAACGGGTAGTTTATTAAGAAATAAATTGGAGTTATACTTTGCATTTTGTTTGCTTGTCTTTGATCTTATTTTCATATGTAAACATTGTTTTCCGTTTCTCTTATTCACAAACCTAATGTAGTCTTTAGTCTTTTGTTCAAAAAAAACAATCAAAACTTAAGTAGTGCTAAAATTGAAGTAATACAAAGTTATCAATTACATAAACATCATTAAAACAATGGTACCTCCGAACCAAAAAGAAAAATTTAACATTCAATTACAAACAAAATTACTCATAAACATTTGAGTAGTTTACTACTACACTAATAGAAATCATAAAAAAATATTTTAAATTTGGAAGCGTTCCAAGACCAAACTAGAAATTTTACCATATTCAAAGGTGTACGAGTCAAGCAATCTTGGTTACCTACCACCAATTTATTGTGATGCTTTCAAATTGACCAAATGCATACCAATCAAATCACATGAAAGCATTCATTCACTTTCTTTCTTTGAGAAACCAAACCAATAAATTAAACTCCATGACTAAAATTGTTATTTGTCATTACACAACTAATTTCTAATCAAGATGCAAAAAGACGATGTTAAATTATGCATCCCTCTTTGTAATAAATTATCTTGATGGGAAGATGGTTGTGCAGAAATATCCAAGTGAACAAAGAAATATTCAAAAAGACCATATTGTTTCTAATGACCTTATAAAAAGGGGAATCTTTTATATCTTCTGAATTAGATATTAGCTCATAAGCTTCTTTAATAGTGCATATAGCGTTAGAGTTAAGATCTTAAAACCAAGTGTCTAGCATATTATCGTGCAAAGAAATGTTAGACAATGAAATCTTACACTCTTCCACAAACTCAATCTCGAAAGTAAACAATTTTTTCTCAAATTCCAGCAACCTCACTCAAACCTTATTTCTAACATCATATCCTCAGTAAAAATATTTTTCTTCATCTCTAAACCAAACATCCTACTAAAATGGCCCTTTACCACTTCCCCACCCAACCATGAATTGTGTCAAAACAACGAACTATATAAAATAAAATAAAATCTCCATCTCCAAGGGCACATAGATAATACGATACAAATATTTTTTTTAATTTAATTATAAATTATCTATTTGAATCAAACCTTACAAATGCAGCAATCTTATTTTTTTTTGGACAATTTTATCATTTATTGCGATCATATCCATATAAAATGACTAGACTATACAGTTACGCGCAAAAAAAAAATTAATTCATTTTTTTTTTTTATATTGAAAGAGGCCGCCAAAAAAAAAACAACTGCAACAAAATTAATGAGATGAAATATAGACTCTTACAATCATTTGTTAAAACTAAAATGTTTAATATAAGCGATGTTTGCGTGCGTCACTTTCACATCCCATGTTAACCATAACAATTGCGCATCTATTAGCTTTCCAAAATATATGATTGATTTGAATCTCCTGATATAACTTGATTAACTCTCTGATTTTCTTCATAAAAAAAACAACTACAACAAAATTAATCAGATGAAAGATAGACCCTTACAATCATTCGATAAAACTAAAATGTTTAAAATAAGCGATGTTTGCATGCATCACTTTCACATCCCATGTTAACCATAACAACTGCGCATCTATTAGCTTCCCAAAATATATGATTGATTTGAATCTCCCGATCTAACTCTATAGTTTTCTTCATAAGATTTATACTTATCACACTATCATTATTCCCATGCTTAGAGTCTGTTTGATGGTCAGGATATGATAGAGATATGTTATGATATAAAGCTGGATATTTACAAGATATGATATGAACATGATAAACATTAATTCTATCATGTGTTTGATCCGCACGTGATAACAAACATGATATCATTATAATTAAATTAAAAATTACTCTCATAATTAATTAAATATTGTAAAATTGACATTTAATTAATTATAATAGAAAATATATGATATCATTATTTTAAAAATAATAATATTTTAAAAATTACAGGATATCAAGATAATAAACGAGGATTGATCTTCTAATCCCATCAAGATAGTTTATAACTCAGCTAATACTCATGATAGAAATTACAAAGGAAATTCAGAATAAGATAAAAAAAAGACTTATTTTAGAAAAATGATAAAGAATGCCCTAAAGACACCAAAGTGTTCATGTGTAGCAGCAAATAGATCTTCATGGCCACGTGACAGCAGTTGATTGGGCGTGATATGTCATGAAAATTCCACGTGGCAATATTTTTTAACCAAATAGAAAAAACGCTTATGCTTATGAGTTAAGACACAGTAAATGCGTTCATTTTCGTTTCCTTTCATTTCAATTTCAACGTAAACATCTTCCGAAACTTTCATCGATCGGCTCGGCTCCACCATCGACGCCGCCGATCACCACGGCAGCTCCGGTCACCTTCTCACCGCCATTCCTCCATCTATTCTTCAGGTTACTCCGCCACCACCTTCTTCACTTTACTTCAACTTTAATCTCCCTTAATTTTTGCATAATCACCGAAATTGAAATCAAGAACCTAATGTATCGGTTAATTATCTGCCGAAAGTTGTTGATTTAATTGTGCGAGATCTGAATTACGTAATTTAGGTTTCGTTGCGTTTTCCTTATGTCAGATCTAGTGAATTATTCAAGAAACGTTGTCTTAGTGATGTAACTGGCGATGCGTGGTTCTTGATCGTACATGCATGAGTTTTCGTTTTGTTTTGGACGATATTCGCGTTAGTATGGTTCAGAAAGTTGTATTTTGTTTTGGACGATATTCGCGTTAGTATGGTTCAGAAAGTTGTATTTTGTTTTGGACGATATTCGCGTTAGTATGGGTCAGAAAGTTGTATTTTGTTTGAAGATTTGTAATGTAAAGAATAGCTTTTGAGATTTGAGTTGTAAAAGAATTTAATGCATGGTTATTGGTTTCAAATTGGCATTGTTTGATTGCTGATAGAAATAACGGCTGTAGTAATTTAAGAAAATTACATAATTGAATGATCACATATGTGATACGCCTTCAATCAGAAGTGTCGGTGCTATAGAGGTTAATATCTAACTAGGCTAAAAAAAACTATGGTATCATCATTTAAGGATTTGGATCCTCTAAAGTGAGCTACTCAATTTAAGAGTATAAAGTGAGCATTATCAAAACCGTTGATTAACTAATCAAAGGTGGATATTATATATACACTTGAAGATCCATTTTGGTTGCTGAATGTATGACGCACTGTCATTATAGTCCTTGATTGTATCAAAATTGCAAACACATCCTCTAGATTGTCTCTGTAGTTATTCATTTTGATCCTCTTGTTAGTTATTTTGGTCCTCAAATTTGTTTTTCGTTAGTAAATTTAGTCCATATAAAACTATAAACAAAAGAGACATTTAGGGACGGATTTGTAATTTTAAAACATTCAGGGACATTAACGATAGTGCCTCATATATTCACACATTCAAGGATCAAAATGGCTGTTTACCCAAAAACGGTTTTGTAAAATAACAACCCTCGATTTTCTACTTTACACTTAACTCACTTTAGAGGAGCCAAATTCATGGTATGGAGGCTGTTTGATGGTAGTGTATGATAGGATTCAATTTAATATTAGAACTGTAATAGCAAATGAAACAATAAATTTCTGATGAAAAGGGATGATATTATTTCTGAATAATCCAGTTAGAGTTTAAATGGGATTTTACTGTTGATTACAATGGTTGAACAATAGAAATTGTAAATGCAGAAAAATAAAGATAGCCTAGGTAATTCGAGACACTTAGAACCTCCCAGTGTAGTGAGACTACTACGTACTAAATTCATACCTGAACCTTCCTTCTCTATATAACCATGAGATCCACAGTCTCTCTCCTATGCCACCTGTCCACTAATAACACGCCTCCCCCTCTAAATCAGTTATGAGATTTTGATTATATACATTATTGTTTTGATTCTCTACATTACTGTTTTGATTCTCTCCATTATTGTTCCCGTGTTTCCTTTTATAGACTCTTTCAAAACTATCAGTGTATATGAGGAATTTTTTCATTAAAGTTGAGCATGTTTTTAGTACATCTGTTAATAACTTGAATGAAGAAAAGTATAGGAAAATAATTTGTTTATTGCTTTTTAAATTTTGTTTGGGTTTTAACTCTCTGGTCAGCTTTGATTTTTGATTGTATTTTGGATTGGTATTGTAGTGTGTGTTTTGGTTTAGTTGCAAAGTTCAAGACTCTGAAAGGGAGATTGTGTTCCGAGAAAGATGGTTAAGTTGACTATGATTGCCCGTGTTACTGATGGTCTTCCATTAGCTGAAGGAATGGATGATGCCCGCGATCTTAAAGATGGTGAACTTTACAAACAGCAAGTCAAGTCTTTGTTTAAGAATCTATCAAGAGGGCATAATGAGGCATCAAGGATGTCAGTTGAAAGTGGTCCTTATGTTTTTCAGTATCCTTCTCATATATTATGCTTATATATACTCTAGTCTGTATAGAATAGCCTAATCATTCTGCTGTTATGACACATCCAATGTCCTTATGTTTTCAATAATGAGGCATTGTTTTTCAGTTGAAAGTAGTCATGTAAGAATAGTCCCATTGTTCTGCTGTTATACTATGAGACATACCCAGTGTCTGAGTGCAGCAATTATAATGAGTGGGCAATATTTTGTTTGAGAATTGATAACAATATCATATGCAGTATTGAACGATAGGCGATTTTTTAGAATTGTAGTGAGTAGAGATGTCTATAGTCTGTTGTTACTTTGGGTGATGTTATCTGCTACTAAATGCCAGGCATCAGAATGAAATGCTTGGCTGGGCATTATTTTATTTATCGACATGTATATTCTCATTGCTAGTTCTGCAAATCTTAGTGTTTTGAATATTAGAGGAACCTATGTCCTGTTTTCTTTGTTTTGATTGATATCTCCTTTCTCTGTTGAATCACAATTATATTGGTGCTTTTGTACATGGTATCCATGTGAAAAATGGAATACTACATTGTTTTTCAAAAACCTAGCTTCCCTAGCAAGCTGATATTCATTATCTTGAAATTTTGTGGTCTTATTATATTTCAAATCAGTTAGATTTTGTTGCATTAGTTTTATTTGAAAGAGTTTCATATCCCAAAATGACCTTAACACAAACAAGTTATATTATAGAAGGACGGGTCTGTTACTTGACAATGTGTGATCGGGCATACCCCAAGAAACTAGCATTTCAGTATCTTGAAGAGCTCAGGAATGAGTTTGAGCGTGTTAATGGGTCTCAAATTGAAACTGCTGCCAGACCATATGCCTTCATTAAGTTTGGTAAATATCAGTTTCTGTACTGTCACATTAGCACTCTTCTCTTTTTCCAATGGTGTTTAATTTACCTTTTTTCTTTTGTTTAATAGACGCATTTATACAGAAGACAAAGAAACTTTACCAGGATACCCAGACACAGCGTAATATTTCAAAGTTGAATGATGAACTTTATGAAGTCCACCAGATTATGACTCGTAATGTGCAGGAAGTTCTTGGTGTTGGTGAACAGTTGGATCGTAAGTTATTCTCTGTATTTTCGTTCGGAATAATTCTAGTTTATGCAATTTAGCTGCTGATTGCTTGATAATTTTGAATATAGTATAGGTCTGTCTTGTATATGCATCCACTGCAGTTGGGTTTTCATGATTGCTATATTTCTAATAAAGACAATTGCTTTTCTGACTTTCAATACTTCCTAAAAACACAAGTAAAAGACTAAAATACCCCCAGCGGTAGTTAACTACCACTGGCTTATAACTAAAAAACACGCCGGCAGTTAACTGCCGCTGGGTTTTTTGGTCATTTACTTGTGTTACTAAGACACAATGAATGTCAAAAAAGCAATCTTCTCTAATAAATTCGTTTATAAGAAATTAAGCAAGGGTTGGGATCTGTAAAAGGTTCTTTTTTGCTTATATGTACTCTCTGTAAAAATGGCCACCATATATTTGTATTCTTACTTGGTTGGTCGTATAGTAAACTAGGCTTAATTCAGATTTATATCAGACTGACTCATCAAACACTTGGCGTCAAAACTTTACCTTTTCTGATAAAAAAAGTGCTAACTTTTTCTTTATCAAGTTGCAGCTATGGTATTAATTTAAGGGATAATTAATGTGTTAGGTTAAAGGTTAACTGTAACACCCTAACTATTTTGTCTAGAATACTAGTTAGAGTGTCAATTCTGATATTGGATAACATAGATAATTAAGTCTGAAATCACAGCAGTTTACACAACTTGAGTACTTGTCTTAATTAAGTACATAGTACTCTCTCGGTCCCAAATTATATGTCACTTTGGCAATTTCACACAAATTAAGAAATGTAATTAATATTGTATGGAGAAGAGAAAATGAGTCATTTTACAATGGGAAACATAAATTAAAAGAATTGGAAAAAGATAGAGTAATAAATATTGGGAAATGCTAACTTGTGCCCTCAAGGCACAAGTTAAGAAACCAAAGATAGAAATATTTTGTTGGAAATTGTGCTTTCAATATTTTAGAAATTTAAAATCTTATATTTTCAAAACAAAGCTTATGTTTTAATTCCATTTGTAGATTCTTAACTTGTGCCCTAAAGGCACAAGTTAACACTACCCATAAATATTAAGGGCATAACAGGAAAAGAAGCATTAATGTTTCATTGATATTGTAAAATGACTTATAATTTGGGGCAAACATATTTTGCTAGAATGACATATAATAATTTAGGACGGAGGGAGTGCATAATAGGAATTATAACAAATCATAATGATACAAAATAATAACTATACATATTAGCCAACTTCATAAGCTTCAAAGTTCCTTCTTTTCCCTTTTTTAGATACTTGTTCATCTGAAAAGAAAAATGAACTAATGGGAATGAGATTACATCTCAGTGAGTTCTTAACTACACCATAACCACCCTAACCCGATTATCCGGATTCTCTAACTGCCTATTAAACCAATAAATGAAACAGTCATTATCTATTCAATAATTTTACACAGTTGAACACTCAAGAAATTAATTATCTTGCCAATTTTATCACCGGATGAAATAACTATCACCGGATACCAACTCACAATATTTCTTACTCTACACATGTGCACTTTTCACAACATGTGCCTTTTATCATTAATGATAAACAGACTTGATCAACATACAACAAAGTCTTGATCTTTATTATACTTTTATGTGTATAACAACATGCTATATTTCATCTAACCATTCATGGTCCTGGTCAACTATGCCTTGAGTTTCAAATTAGAGGGAGCTAAGGCTCAATGGGGAAAAGGGTGTCTTTGCAAAACAGAGGATGGACAATTCTGCCCCTAGGCGCCTCGTGTCCGCCCCTACGCGCCTCAAACTTCTGCTGGCACGCCTGAGGCATTAGCCTCACCTGCAATTTTTCTCAACAAAATTATAACACGTTTAACTTAAACCATAACTGAATTTATCAACAATGTGACGTCATAACACTTCTAACTCATGGTTTAACCAAGGCTTTACTACTAATTTCTCAATCCTAAGGTTTCAATTTCATTAGCTTCATTTCTACTTGAATTGAGATATTTTAAGTCTACATGCATTACAGTTTCTATTGCTCTACTAATATCATCAACATTCATCCCTTAACTAAATATCAGCATACTAAGCAAGGTAGTCAAAATCGCGATCCAACAAGTAGGATCGGACGATCTTGACACCCTTTGGGATGCTAGATTATGGTCGGAATTGGGATTTGGTGGGTGCGGCCAGGATCACTGCGGAAAATCATAGGAATGGCGGAAACTGCGATTCATTCTGTTAGTTTATCTTCATTGAAGTTTCAGGTTCCGCGACCCGGTTTCAACAAAAACACGTTTTTTGTTCAGAAACCTTAAAAATATCTTGTGACTCCTCCCCAAACTTGCCTAGGATCTTGAGTCTGACTACCTTGTTACTAAGAACTCACCTTAACCACAATAGGGTGAACCTTACCCGGATAAGAACTCACCTTAACCACAATAAGGCAATCCTTGCCTGGATTGAAGATGAAGGAGATGAAGATGAAAGTAGGATTCTTCAAGCTTTGTGGGTTTCAAACTCTATTTTCTTCTACTAGCTCAAATTTAGTGTTTACTCTCTAATTCTCTTCCGATAAGCCTTCTTCTATTAACGAAGGTGAAGTCTAATCTTCAAGAACATCTTACATGCAACTCTATCTTTGAAGGAATTGGAGAAAATTGCAACTATGAAGGCGAGGGTGTTTGGGTTCGGTGGAGGGTAGCGGAAGAAGAAAAGAATTCTAAGAAAAGAATGCTGATTTTCTTCCTTCCGAAATGCTACAATTTGTCTTATATGTTAGCCTGGGAGTTTGGGTTCGGTGGAGGAGGGTAGGGGAAGAAGAAAAGAAAACTGATTTTCTTCCTTCTGAAATGCTACAATTGCCTAGGAAATTTACCGAATTACCCCTCCTTCACTTAGAAAAATTTGTTAACTACTCTTGAATTTCTAACTAATTACTTCTATGCCACCAAGGCATTGTGACCGAATTTAGATTAATGTGGTAATTAATCAATACTTCCCAATACAAATTATTAGGATATCACACTAACAATGCCTTGGACCCTCTTATAATTTGAAAAGGCTGCGGCAGTAAAACAGCAATATAAGTCTGTCCTGCCTAATGTTAAATAGAAGGAACATAAGATGATTCCAATAGGGTGTTGATTCTATCTTGACAAGCGACAAAATCATCTTCCGATGCATGTGATCTCCCATTCCTATTTTCTTAACCCGGATACACTGTTCAATGTAGATTTTTATCAGAAATTTGTGCTAAAATTTCTTAGTTCCACATTTTCACCTGCATGATCTTGATAGATGGTTTCTTCTTATTTCTACTTCTCATGTGGCTTTTATTTCTGTTTGTATGTTATTATATTTACTGCTTTTACTTCCTTTGTGAAAGTTATCTTATACATATGATTTAAAATCAAATATGCAGAGGTCAGCCAATTGTCCAGTCGCTTATCATCAGAATCTCGCATATATGCTGACAAGGCTAGAGATTTAAATAGACAGGTTAGTCATTTTCAGTTTTGCTGTAGCATGCATGTGATATATACGCCTTCAATTTTCATTTGAACATTGATGCATGTTCATTTAGTATTGACCTCTGAAGCTATCCTGCTGCAGTTGTAAATTGGTTCGTGCTATATGCTTTTACAAATTAGATAGAAGCATGCAGTGTGTGAGTGTTTCATAGAGCTTTTATGATTTATGCATTTTTTATTGCCTTTTACCTAATGGATGCTTCACAAATTTGAAATATGACACTTTCTTTATCTTTTGGTTATAGCTCTCTCAGTAGCTGTGGAATATAAGAGTCTGTTTTTTCAAAATATTATTCATTTGCATTCCCTTTGATTTTTTTTATGTGGCAGTTTCAGTTTGTGTCCTGTGGTTATTTTTAGCATATGATTGTCAGTTAGAACTATAACCCGATGGGCTATCATCGAAAGACAATCATTTGATATTTTACGGTCTTTTAATTTATAAAAGTCCTTTAACATTGCATGGACTGCCAATGCTTGCAGATAATATGTAGGTTAATATAGTAGGTTTTCTCAAGGTTTCTAAATGCATGTTCCACTTTAATAAAACGGAAACCTGGTTGTATAAGTTCCAGTCACAATGGTGCCCAAGGAAGGGTTCCATTTTTTATATATTTTAATATTAGGGCTACCTGGTTGTAAAAAGCTCTGATGACTGTGGGGTCCAAGGAAAGGCCTAGTCCATTTTGGGTCTATTTTAAAAACTAAAACACACGACCTCTGGAGTAGCATTAAATAGGCAGATTAGAACAAAACAGAACAACGTATGAGTTATATTTTATTCTATATTTTGTACGTGTTAAAGGCACACGGTAATAAGTTCCACTAAAAAGGATGGAATCAAAGAGAACAGAATCGAACAAGCTGTCACATTTTATTGACTAAAGCTCTAATTATTTTGGCTGTCATTTACATTGTGCGAGTCCTTTGTCCTGTTTACCATTTTTCTAATTCCAATGGTATGGGTTTTCAATAGAAGTATGTTAGGATTCTATATTAATGGCAAGGTAAGCTAAATAGAAATTATATAACTCTGCCTAGTGTTGGAATGCAATGCATTCTTTTGAAACTTATGTGTTCTGTCTTATATATTTGGGTTGTAGTTGTTGTCAGCATTGTGGATATATAACTTAAAATGAAATATTTGCTGCAGGCTCTGATTCGGAAATGGGCCCCTGTTGCTATTGTTTTTGGAGTTGTCTTTGTACTTTTCTGGCTCAAGAACAAAATTTGGTGATCAAGCTTAGCATTTGACTTCCTGAACCTAGACTGTGTGGCCATGGCTTCTTGTCTTCCTCATATACGACTATCAAGATTTGCTCAGTTTTGTGGGAACCAAACCCTACATAAACTAGGTGATGTCTACTTTTTGTGGACAAATTATGAAGAAAAAAACTATCCTGTGTTACTTCTGAGAAAGGCTGGATCCGACTTTCTGGAATAGAAACATTTTACCTTTATATTTAGGAGACAAGACATGAAAAAACTGGATTCCCTTGGGGATGCATATAGACATTTCTTCTTACTACCCAATTATTTTCAGGATTACTGCGTTAATGAGTTATATATTGGCTCCTCAATATTTTGTTTTTCGCCCTTAATTTGAACACCTGAAATAGAACTGCATTTTGTATGGTTAGTATAACGAGTTAGTGTGATATGTTTGTTCTTAGACTGGTAAACCTTTTTCACTTTCGTTTATACGAGTTTACTTGCAATTAATGCAGTGATCAAGATCTACTGGATCCAATATCTAGCTTTCCTTTTCTTTTCTTACATGTTGTTATTTAAACCGGTCATTGTGCATGTATAGTTTGAACCATGCATTCATTATCACTTAGCATTGAAGATACACATACACCAACAAAACAAGCCGGAAAGGGAGGAACACACATCTTCAAGGATGAATCTTTTGTGCTTATCTTGGTTAGGAGAAGGCTAATCCCAGTTGTGGTATACCTAAACAAGGAGGTAATTTGCAGATACGACTATCCTTAGTATGTAGAGGAGTAATGTCAGCTGGAAGAAACATGGCTGTTGGGCAAATCTTAAATGAACATATAGTTTGATATTGCAGAATCGGTTACAACTTTAATCTCATACATGAACATACATTTCGGATCGACATTTTTGTAGTAGGAGAAAAAATATACGGAGAGAACTTGGACACAATTCTATATATGAAGTTTCTACTTCATATAACATTATCAAAGAATGAACGTGTAAACATTTCTGTTTGTTCTTGTTAACCTTCCTTTTCTCAAACCTCTGCCATCCAACTTCTGGGCACCCAACAACTGCAAGCTGCTTTCGTCCCTATTGCAGTTGCCAAATGTCCGGTTGCAGTTTCACAATCGTTTGTAAACCCTAGTTTTGCCAACGAAACGGTTTTCACATTAAGGAGGATGAAATTTAAATGAGACAATAGACTAGCCCGACACTGTTAACGCATATAAACAATTTTGTTGGGTTAACAATTTTGTTGGGTTAATTCTAAGGTAGATTCTAGGGTGAGGGCTCAATTATGTCCCTCATCGGTGGAGCACCCAAAATATACCATTTGATTTGAATTAATGATCCAGATTAATCGAAAATAAAAATGAGAACATTTTTATCTTTCCACACACAATTTCCTCCACATTTCTCTATCATCTCGAACTTGAGAAAGATACAGATCTAATGAGGTTTTGTTTTTGATCTCAAGATCGTGACTAGCCATTATTTTTCATCAAATCATAAAAATAATTAACCATTAACAAGTATAATAATTGAATTGAGAGTTATGAAACTAAACCAATCAATTGTAACCGTTAACATTCATCAATTGTAACCGTCAACATTTATTCAGTTTAATAGATCTGCATCTTTTGGCTTTTGTTTGTGTGTTTAAAGATAGTATATATGCTTCACTAATCATAGTGGTAATTGAAACATAATTTAAACAATGATAAAATTTAAACGTCAACTTTACCTTTGCTACTAAACCCAATCAAAACAAAACAAAAAACAACCACCATTTTCTTCAATTTCATATCATGTGCCCAATTTTTATTTGTTTACGTTAATTTCATCATCAGCAGTTCCATTTTATCTACAGCAAACATCTTCTAAACATATTCATGATAATTTTGAAAGAATGTAAAAGGAAAAGAGATAGGGGTAGGATTGTATGTGAAAATGTGTAGATGTTTCTAGTTTTAATTTTGAATTAATCTTGATCATTGATTAAATCAAATGATGTTTTTTAGATGGTCCATCGGTGAGGGGCTTAATTGAACCCTCACCCTATAATTTACCTAATTTTAAATATACAATTTACTTTAGAAAAAACATAAATGATTCCGTAAAGAAAAAAAATAAAGATTATTATTAACAGAAAGTTTAACGAGTAAAAAAAATATTATTTTTGAAGTGTGAGATTTAGTAAATACCAAGAGTAGCCACATATGACCTGGTTCTTAGTATGATCATTGTATATTTTTTTTCGGTAGTGCGATCATTGTATTTCTACATGTAATGAACATTTTATTTTTGATCCTAATATTAAACATTTTATTCATAATGAAATGAGTTTTCTTGTAAGAAAAAGTGTGAATTTTACTTTAGCCAAACCAAATTATTATTGTTGTTGTTATTAAAATTTTAATTACTATGTTTTTGTCCCCTCAAAAAAAAAAAATACTATGTTTTTGTCAAAAAAAGATTTCAATTAAATACGATTGAATTGTATGTAACTCACACAAATAATCATATCTTATCAAATAGATAATTATATATGCAAGTATTTTATACAATGATGATTAAATGCTTGTATAATTTTTTGTATACAATTGATTCATAGTTATCAAACTATATTATTAATAAAGAATTTATCATTTTATAAAAATGAGTTTGATGATTATTGTACATTAGTTAAAAAAAAATTGGAAAGAAATCAAATAAAGTGACAATATAAAGTTTCAACTTATGTATAATTATGTAAACTTTTTTTTAAACATAAAAAAAAAAAAAAAAAATTAGCTTAGGAGATGCAGACTCTCATGTAAATTTAGAAAGAACTATTAAACTCAATGAATCACGTAAACTGAAATTTAGAAGTGTGTTTCTGTTTAAGTCTCATACAGTGAGATTGATTGTTCATATCAGTCGATCCTTAATTTAAAAAATTAAAAACTTTAGAGTAAAACTAAAATCATGTGTGAGCATCAAATTCAATGATATATTACATTTTTATATGTAAAATTATTAAAACTTAATTATGTTTCCATTTTTTATTTTGTAGCAAAAAACATTACAGTCTTGATTTTGTAAAAATAAAGATAGCTTGCTAATTGTGGTGTGTTATTAATTGTTGCTAATTGTGTGCGAAATTCAAACCTTAATTATACAACGGTCGAAAACCCAAAACGCTTCTTACACTCTTCTTCTTCCTCTGCTCCCAAAACTCTGAACCAAATCATTTCAATGGCGACCAAACAAGATTCACCAATAGAGATTCACGAAATCATCACCGAATCTGAAGGATCCGATCCATATTCAGAATGCGACGATTCAGAAGAAGATCCTGATTTCGACATGCTTGAAGAAACCCATCGTAGCTTCTCCAATCTCTCACTCAAAAACAAGGCAAAAAAGCGGTAATAACATGATCTAATTGAAACCCTTTTATCAAAATTTGATTTTTAAGGCTAATTTGTTGTTGAATTGGTGTTTTCAGCATAGTTGATGATAAGGGTCTGGCTGGTGAGATGAATGCAGAAGTGTTGGAGATGAATGCACCTTCTCTTGATGATGATGGTTTTGAAAAAGTTCAGAAAATAATAAAGGGTTGGTCTCCTTTCATTTGATGGTTCCTCTTTTTTGTATTGTAAGGTGGAAGCTTTATTAATAGGGTGCTGTTTGGATAAAACACTAATAGCATAAGTGCTTATCATATAACTGATCAGGGTACGTTTGTTACGGATTATAAAAAAATTGATTTTGATACTCAATAATTTAGAGATTAAGTTTTAGGAAAAACAGAAGTTGTATTGTGTTTGTTTACCTGAATGAAAATCACTATTTTAAATAAATCATCCATGAAAAATGATTTTCTGAGAAGCCACTAAGATCGACTTCTCATTTGAAGTAGTTTTTAAATTTGTTTTCTTCAGGTTCTCTTTTTTATTTTGAATATCTATAACAGTGATTATTTTGTTTAAAAAATTGATTTTCTCATGAAAAAAGTCGTAACAAACGGGCTCTATGTATGAGCTATTTTCTATAACAAAAGATATAATAATGTCAAATTGATTTTATATAAGGTATTAGCAGTTTTTATAAGCAATCCTCGAGAGCTTATGGATATGTTATAACTTGTTTTCATATGTTCTCCCAAATAGTCTCACTAGTGCTTATGCCAGTAGAAAAGGTAAAATAAGTTAATTAAAAAAAAACCTAGATAGTTATCTATGTATATCCTTATGTGAACAAGCCTTGAGTAGTACTAGTTAGAACCTATTATGATAAACAACTTAAACATATAAACACTTTTGCATAAGTTATCGTGGAGAGCTAGTGGAAATAAGCTATAAACTGCTCATGGAAATTTGTTTCCATAAACTTTTTCAAACGGTCTCTCATAAGTGCTTATGCAAGTAGATAAACTTAAAAATTTCAAATACTGAGTTAGAATTTCTTAAATTAAAGATGTTCAAGGTTTTTCTCATTGTTTTTGGTTTGAACTTTGCAGCTGGACTGTTAGAGAAATTGAAAGTGGATGAATGCAAGATGTATTTGAAGAAGAATGGTCTGAGACTAACTGGGAATAAGGACACACTTATCCAGCGCATAAAGGAGCATCAAGAGTAATTATTGCTTTTGTGTAAAAAAGATTTGCTGTTTTTCAACAATTGTATTGTTTCTCTGATTATGTGAGATTTTTCAGGATTATAAATGGTGGAGGGGAGAAAAAGTACCTGCCTCATAGCTTTGTGTTAAATTGTAAAGGTGATTGTGCATATAATTTTATAGTATGTTGATTTGATTTAGAATTTCCAAAGATTATTATTGTTTTCAAATTATCATAACATGTCAAATGCTTATATCGAATTCCTTTTGACGTCTTTAAAAGAAATATTTTGTTGCTGCTATCAACACCAGTACTATCACAATCCCCTAGTACTTTGTTTGACAAACTTTTGGTTATCATTTATACATGTTGAGAAAATTAAACATATGTGTATATATCAGACATGGTTATATTAGTAAGAATTTTGATATGATCTGTTCAAACAATTTTTGTAATGCACCTATTAGTATATAAAATATTCATTGGATAAATTATTAATAGAATTCATTCTCGTGAGTGTTTCATTATGCTCTAATGTGTATTTATACAATGATATTGTCTTGGGCCTCAAGTATCTCTAACTTGGGCATCAAGTATCTTGGGCATCAAGTATATCTAACTTGTGCCTCAATTATCTCTAACTAATATACAATATATTAATAATTTATCCAATGAATATTTTATATTCTAATAGCACTGATATCCCTTAGACATGTAATCACTGTTCTCTTGTGTTTGTTGGTGTTCTCTTAAAACTCTCTAGGGCCTTATTTTTATGTTTTATCTTTCATTATCCTAGGCTTCAAAATCTGAAAAAAATAAAAAATTGCTTTATGCAGGTGATGCATGCACCGGTGATGTTGTTTTGTTTGAGCAAAATGTGTATGAAATGTAAGCTATTATTTCTGTTTTTATTTTTGTCTTAATGCATGATGGATGATGACATTCACACTGTCAGAGATCTCAGTGTACTATATTTCATACAAGTTTATGATAGCTCAACTCTCACAACATTGTTATCCTAAATGCATATGCAAATGTTGCTCGTTAAAATCTTCAAGTTTCCTTATCATAATTGGTTTTCTTAGGTTCAACATAGCATCCAGGAGTGGTGGCGGTCCACCGTGTGGCAAAAGGATTGTTACAGGCCGCATAGTGAAAGAAAGTTATGGTGCTGCCAAGCAACAGCATACATTTACAGTGAGTTAAATTTTAGATAGTTTCTCCTAAATAGATTATATTCTTATTCTGTGGTTGTTGTATAAGTTTATGCAACTCAAGCAGAGTTATTTGCAAAAGAGAAATGTGTTACTATTATACGGATATTAATATAAGCCATTGGAGTACCAGGCTTCATAAATATTTAGAGTTACTGCCTCCAATTTATAGAAAGATCTTTTTTGGTTTATCGCAATACACATCATTTGTATCACATAGCATGGAACACCGCCGACATAGACACGAACACTTAACACAATGACACTAACTCGTAGACACCACACCAGTACTAATTTTAGAAAATGATAGTTCCTGTAACCACATATATCGATGTTGGACACTGAATCTTAAGTGTCGATGCTACAACTGCAGTATAATTTATTGAGTTATGTTTTAACTATTTGTTTATTCTTATGCGTCTATTATCCTTTTCTGATACAGATTGAAGTGCTGTGGAGCAAGGGAGAAAAGCCTCTCCCTCCCCTTCACCCCTTACTGATTAAGGGTCGAAACCTTTATCGGTTGAAGACTTTGAGACAGGTTCCTCATTTGTGCAGCATTGCTTCTTCCGATATCATTGTGTTGTTGTTCTTTCGATATATTCATTATGTCCTTGTCTTTAATTTTAGAAATGGGAGGATGAAGGGAAAAGGCAAAAACTGTTAATGGAAAAACACTCTCGGGGATCCGTTGCTAGGGCAGACAGGGAAGCAAGGATACAGGAAAAGGAGATGAGAAAATCAATGAAGGAAAATAGGTACTTCATATGATTTTAGATTTAGTGTATCTTGTATTGCAAGTTTCTTTCAATATGAATACTCATATGTTTTATGTTTGCAAAATAATGTAATGTACTTGCTATTTGCACATTCAGGATCTCCAAAAAGGATTCAGCAAAGAATCAATTCCAATCACATTCATCCATTGCAAGGTCACAAAATCAACCTCAAGAAGCAACAACTGTATTCATTAATCCAAAAAAATCCGAATTTCCATCCCAACACTCAGCTTTATCAACACCGGCAATTGTAAATAAACCAGCAGCTGTAACTGAACAACGCGTTCAGCCTACATATTCTCGAAATGTTCTAATGGGGTCAGACCAGCTCAGAAATTCAGGAAAATCATCTTTTATCGCAAACAACTATTATGCCGACTACCATTACAGAGACAACCCAACTAGTACTGCTGAGAGATACAATGCTTTCATTGCAGAGACAAACAGGAGAGCTTTTTACCAAAGGAAGCCTTTGACAAATGCAAATCACTTTATTCCGCGTTCGGCAAATGCAAGCCACTTTATCCCGCGTTCGGAAAATGCAAATCACATGCATACATTGATCCCAAACAGAGAAAGCTATCAACAAAAACAGTTTTGTAGACATTTTGCACGTGGAAGGTGCCATTTTGGAGATAACTGCAAATTTTTACACGGTTGAGAGACTAAGGGAATGCATGAAAGCTTTGTAGTGGCATAATGTCATACATGTTTTGGTATTGAAATTTAAATTTTGATCTATTACACATGTTATTGTGTAAAATTATCCTTTCTCTGGATAGACATTTTGGCATTAAAATTAAATTTTCTTTTCTAAAATTGAAAAGTTAATCTACTCCTTTATCTATTACTATTACACTTGTTATTGTGGTGTTTTCCTATGCGACGGTTGAATTAAAAGTTCATAGTGAATTTCTCGAATCTATTAAATTATTTGATATTTTATCGTAACAAAACAAATAATGTGATATTTATGTTAATGCGTACCGTTATTTTATTTTATTTTACCTATAATAACCTGATTAGTGAAAATTCACCTAATTCAATGGTTGGATCAGTAAAATTAACTTTCTCAGAACTTGTATAGTGACCAAAGTAAATCAAAGTTATGTGATTAAAATATTAGTGTCTTACTAACTTGTGCCTTAAGGGCATAAGATAAGAAATTAAGTAAAGAAATTTAACTTTGGAAATTGTGCATTCATGATCTTAAAAGTTTAAAAAATTTATATTTTCAATACAATATTTATTGTTTATTTTTATTTTAAGATCCTTATCTTGTGCCCTAAGAGCACAAATTAACATTTCCCAAAATATTATAATGCTATAACATACTGTTTGGGATCAATATTATCGCAGTTCAGTTTTATGCAGTTAGACTATAGAGTTGTGGATCAAAAACCGAAACCATCGGTTCTTTTTTTTTTTCTTTCTCAAGTAGCCTAGTGGCTAGAGCTCACACAATTTAATTGTGGAGAAGTGGGGTGTCCGGGGCTCGAACCCCAGCTCCTGCATATAATATGCAATATCCCTACCAACTGAGGTAAGTCTAGGAGATACCATCCGTTCTTGTTTAAAGTGGCACAAACACATCTAAAAAATATTTGTTTTGAACAGTTTTTTGAATTTTTGGATGGGTCCAAAAAAAATTCGAATCAGTTTAGATCTGAACACCTCATACAAATTAATGCAGCTTGTCCAACGTAGGTTGTCAATGTTGACGGAACGGTAATCAATAAGAAGTTAATCTCCAACACATATATTACAATATCAATATTTCAATTGTGTAATCATAATAAAAATGTAATTTCATAATACATAGTTTTATATGTTTTTAATGGAAAATGATCACTACTCTTTTGTCACGATTTTTTTTTTTGGAAAGCTAAAATCAGAACTTAACTATTCATCATGGAATCTTTTCAACTGTCAATATTTGAATATGCTAGAAAAGCAGATTCCATATCATATAAAACTTCATTTAAAGAAAGAAAAATCAACAGGAAAAAAAGCGAAGCTTTTATAACATGTCAACACCTCTAATACCATGTACCATGTGAAATCCATCCAAGTCGACACGGCCAAAGCCTTGATCTCCCCAGCCTCGCCCGTATGAATTTTGAATTTCCAAATACTCTTTTCCTCCACTCCTGCCCACGCCCACTGTCGAAACACAATGTGGAGTGCCTTTAACATTTTTTGGTAACTTGTATATCTTAGGAGGACCTTTGTACGCAAGCATTCTCCGACCATCGCATCTAAAAATGCCCAATAGACATCCATGTAATGTCATAACCTTTCTGATTGCATCGGCTGACCAGATATGGGCAGCAAGCGTGAAAGGTCTTTGCACGCGTACGACCGGTTGAAATTGTTCATATGGATACTGGTTGTTGCTAGCTAAACCTCTTTTTTCGGCAAGTTTCAACGCCAAGTAGGTAGAAATTATGTAGACTTGCCTATCACCACTTTGTATCCAGTCAATATCCTTCATTGGAACATGAATAGGCAACCCATCTATGATACATTGCAGAGAAAGCTGAGGTGTTATTTCGTTAGAATGGAACGAAGCATTTGCCCCAACCATATTAGTGGCACTCACTGCCCAGCAAAAGGCTGAAACAGAAAAACGTCAATATTATTATTTATTATTTTTCATTTGCATAACTTTAGTATTATTATTAGGGTAATAGTCACTTTAATCCCTGAATATGTAATGATTAGTCATTTTAGTCCTTTATTGTATAAAAATTTTAAAATAGTCTCTGATTGTTTATTCTGTTAGTCAAAATAGTCCTTGACACTAAAATAACCTCTCAATGTTCACAATAACTCTTTTCATATAGGGACTAAAATGACAATAAGCATGTACTTTAAAGGACTAATATGACAATAAGTAAGTATATTGGAGGACTAATCTGACAATATTAATGAAATATTTTAATATTAAGGACTATTTTGACTAACAAAATGCACAATCAGGGATTACTTTGAAGTTTTGATGCATTGAAGGACTATTTTGACTACTCATTACAATTTCAGGGACCAAAGTAACTATTACCCCATTACTATTATTATTATTATTATTTACCGAAGAATTGGTCACATATTTTGCAAACAAATATCAAGTTCATGTTATTTTAACATAAAATAATCAAATTGTCCAAGATATATAATATAAATGATTGATATGCAAAAATCATTAACATATATACTTTTAACAAGTAAAATAATCAAATTGTCCAAGATATATAATATAAATGATTGATGTGCAAAAATCATTAACATATATACTTTTAACAAGTAAAAGATAATTTTCTTCAAAAAAAAAAGTAAAAAGATCCTTAAAAAAAGTAAAAGATGTCGCTTAGAGACCAACAAGCAACGACTAGAGAAATTGCACAGCACATCCTCCCAATTACACTTCAATAAATCCCTTACTTCTAAATCCTCTCATGAACATGATAATTAAACTTCAAAATCAATATAAAGTTTCATACATAACCAAATTACCCCACCCACTAAATACCACCATTGAACCCCATAAGATTCACAAGTTTGACAACATACACAAATTTGATTAATATTGTATACTTACTTGAATGGCTTGAACATTGAAGTGGCCAACAAACATGACCTCACAGCCTACAATCATGCATAAATACATTAGAACAATTAAAAAATATACAATAAATAAGTAAATAGTCCCTTAAATATACCAACATTTGATTTTAGTCTCCCTAAAATATTTTTTAGGTTTTTGGTCCCTCAAAGTTTTCCATGTATGAAATTAGTCCCTACTTTTTAGTCAACTTATGCCCAACTTTCATATTTTTTAATAAATTTTTCAAAAATGTGTAGAAAATTATGACAATATTTTCCAAAAACAAAAAAGTTTTTTTTTTTAACAAAACATGAATTTAATATGAATTTTTCAACACCAAAAACATAAAAATTAGGGACTAATTTATGGAAAATTTTGAGGGACCAAAAACCTAAAAAATATTTTAAAGGTAAAATCAAATGTTGGTATATTTACTTATTTAATCTTTTTTTTTTCAAACGCTTTGTATCACTTTTCTCTCGTATCAATTCATTTGCTTTTGTATAAAATTGTATATTTACTCCACCATTAAAATATAAACATTTTTAACTTACCTCATTAATCAAGGAAATTACGGTAGTTGAACGATCGAGCAAAGCACGTTGTACATCTGGATCAAGTTGTTCTCGTTTACTGTTTAATTTAGAAAGAAAAAAAACAAGTTAAAAAATGTGTGTGCTTTGTTTTCATGTTCAAGGAAATGTGTGAAACATAACGAGACTTAAGAAAATGGTGTGTTTTACCTTTAGTAGGGAGGAAAAGAAGAGTAATGAGAGTGATATTAATGGAGGCTAACATATCCATGCGGACGTGTGAACTTGTTTTGTTGTTGTGAGTTTTTTTAGAGTTGAAAAATGTGAGATGAGTATAGTATATGTAGAAATGAACAACGTTTGGGGCTGTTGGTTGGTATGAAGAAAATGAACAACGTTAATGAAGTAGAACTCAAGTCCGATTTAATAAAGGAGAAATGCTAGCAACACACATTCTAACATTTATTGGATTTAATTTAGGGTAGGTGGGTAGTTGGCATGCATTTAAACAGTTTGGGTTGGTCGGTAAATTGTATTTTTGGTCCCTTAACTATTTAGGTAGTATCGTTTTGTTCCCTTAATTAAAATTCGATTTATTTTGGTCTTTTAACTTCTCTCTATTACACATTTTAGTCCTTTCCGTTAGTTTTAATTCAAAAAATTTACGTTTTCTTCATTTTCTTCTGGGATTCTTTTCGTTGAAGGTTGATGGAGATGATATGAAGATGAAAAAGAGGAGAAGAAGAGGAAGAAAATCTAACGTTTTTGAATTAAAATTAACGGAAAAGACCAAAATGTGTAACAGAGAAAAGTTAAGGGACCAAAATAAATCAAATTTTAATTAAGGGACCACAGTGATACTATCTAAATAGTTAATTCAATATTTTTATATAGTAGCCTTGATATGTATCCATGTGCATCATTGTTCCTTCTTAGTGTTTTTGTGTGCTTACACTATACTAATTCTAAATATTTCAGCCATTATGTTTTTGAGTTGTTTATGATCATTCGATTTTGTTTCTATTTATTCATTAAAAAATAGTGTTTTTTGTGATATTATTTTTTGTTGTATTTACAAGGAAAAAAATACAAGACTACTATGAAATAAATATAGAATAAGAAATTTTTTGTGATAAACTATGCAGCATCAATTTTTCGCAACATTAAATACGTGGAGAGTAGTCGAGCCAAAATTAAAAGAGGTGGTGATGATATGCATCAGAAAACTGAGATATACAGTACTAATTTTTATTTAGTACTAATTTTTATTTTGTAGCGATAACTCTATAACTAGTAGAAAACTAGAAATTAAGCTAAAAAAAGTAGTACTCTCTTTTTATATGAACAAGTTAGTAGTACTCTTGTTTTGTTGACAAAACCTGAAGATATACTCACTTTGCTAACACAATCCTTTGAGGAGGTGTACGGTTGTTTTGCTAAGCTAGGGCTACAAATGTTGGAGGACAAATGCTTCATGAGTATAGAAATTGAATATGATTCTTTGACTACAATATCTTTCATCTTGAATGGGTGCAGTTAGGGGTGGGCATGGTTCAGTTCGGGATGAAAACTGAACCGAACTGAACTGAACTGTTTGCTAAATTTAAAATAACCGAACTGAACTGTTTGCGTTTCGAACTGAACTGAACTGTTTCAAACCGTACTGAACTGTTCCGAACTGAACTGTTATTATTAATACCTTTGAAAAAAATATGAAAAAAACAAATGAAATTGAATTTTAGTTACCGAACTGAACTGAACTGTTTCGAATCGAACTGAACTGACTGTTTCAGTTCAGTTTCAAAACTGTTAGTAATGATTTAGTTTTTTTTTTTGGTTCAGTTCAGTTCAGTTCAGCAGTTTCAGTTCAGTTTTTGGTTTTTTTGCCCACCCCTAAATGCAGTCATCCATGTGCAACGTTAGTTGATCATATCAAAGATACCTACCTTTTAACCACTTCGACTGATGCAGACGTGGTTCCCTCGTCGTGGGTCCCATCTTGTGTCGGATTAAGGGCGCTTAGTGGAACCCAATTTCTTCACTTGTAGTCTAGATAATCTTTGTCATTCTGATTCCTACTCTATGGTCAATGTGCATTGGGAAGCTAACTAGGTGCTTCATTGTGTTTCTAATTTTATTTCTTTAACTCTGTTTAGTTGTAACATTTTTTTTAGGGGTTTTTAGTTTGGTCTTCCTAACAAGTGTCCTTGAGACACTTGTTAAAGATTTAAAAAAGGAAACAATTGATATATTTTATGTTAAAATAGTTACTTTTTAATGTTTTAATACGTTGAATACACAACTTCAAAGATAAAATTACCACTTTAAACTTCTTATCAAGTGTCCTAAAAGCACTTGTTAGGATTTCCCTTTTAGTTTTTTGTTTTGTTTGTTTTTTGTTTGTGGTCTAGCCCCTTTATTTCCAACAAAAAAATTTAATTTATTTGATTTAATCATTATTGAAAAATATTAATATTATATATCATTATTGAAAAATTGGAAACATATTTTTAATCATTATTGAAAAATATTAATATAATATATCATTATTGTGGTCTAGCCCCTTTGATTTTGGTTCATATTTTTAATTTGATCTATGTTGATTGAAATGTTGTTGCAAGAAAATAAAATTGCACTGTTAGATCAAATTTAAAACATGGTTAAAAATAAATTGTTGGTTACGTGTTAAAGAAAATACTAAAAAATTAAGGCTGGTTTCCGTGGATACGGGGCTTCACCTTGCTTGATGATGCTACTAGTTTATAACCGCTGTGTATTTCCGGTAAAAATAAAAATAAAAAAACTTTTGTGCATTGATTATTCAATGTAATACTTTTGTGCTTGAGAAATTATCAATTGCAAGGCATTGGTGGGTGTGTCTAATACTGTGAGGTTGCTAACTTTTACCTGCATTTGGTAATTTTGGTCTCACTTTTTCCTTTCAACCAAGAGCTCACAAAACTCCTTTTACTTATTTGGTTGCCAACTTCAACAGTACCTAAACAAAACCATGTTCTATAATTTCCAATATAGGCCATTATACATTTTTTTTTTTTTTAAGATACGAAGTTGAACAACTCTCCTCAACAAGAAAATGGTTGTCAACCAATACAAGTGTAACTATATCAAACTTGAATTAATTAACTATAAAAAATGTACATATTATTACCCTTCTTGTTTATAAAATCCAACACAAAAATGTGACTTGCAACATTCATGTATCAAAGAAGTGTAAATATATACAATATGTTTCTATGTTCTCAATTCAACGAGTGACTTGACCAAAACGTTATTGATATAGAAGCATCGAGGAAAATGGAGGAGATTGAACCACGTTGGAGAAGCAGGGCACATGCTTGATTTTATCAAAGTTCTGAGCATGTGCTCTTGCTCTCCATCATGGATTCTTTCTCCTATGATTAAAATAATATTGATATTATGGTTCTACTTCTATATTTCAATTTTCATTTGCAAGGTAAGTTATTTCAATTGCTTTGTTTGCATGTATTAAAAGTTCTAATTAGAACCAAACGTTGTTTTCCTGATTTTGATTATAAAGCATATATTTTTTACTTCAATGTGATCTTGTTTTCTCACATCAATGCTTTAAAATTGCCTTAGACCATTTGAACTAAGTTACAATTGTGATCAACGTCGTAGTTAACAATCAAATCGTCAAAATAATTGAACCATAGTTAAGATAAACTTATGGCTCAACTGGTCAAATTGTCCGATTTGATTTGATTTTAAAGCATTGCATTATATATCACATTGCATTTTGAAACGCAGCTAACCAAACATCAATTTGCTTACGGTGCGAATATGGAGAAAAATTATTAATATGTTACACATCAAAATTTCTATCTTTACTACAACATTACATGCTCAAATTTTTTGAAGGATTAAGAAAATGCATTAGCTTCAGTCTCAGCTCTGACAAGGCTAGCATACAAACCATTTTGAATGGAAGAAATGAGAGTGTCATGGCTACCATACTCAACTACTTCTCCATTTCTCATAACTGCAATTTTATCAGCTTCTCTGATTGTAGATAGACGGTGTGCAACTATTATAGTTGTTGCCTCTTTGGAAACATTCTTGAGAGCTTCTTGGATGTGTTTTTCTGATTCCAAATCTAATGCACTGCTTGCTTCATCAAGTAGAAGTACCTTTGATTTCTTCAATATTGCTCTTGCTATAGCTATCCTTTGTTTTTGTCCACCTGATAATTGGACTCCACTTTCACCAACCTATAGTATATAGATAATATTATAAATTATTAAACCATAATATTATAATGATTTAAATAAACATGATATGAACAAATGAGGTAGCTTATTATGCATTGGTAGATAGACTCTATAATATGTGAATGAGAATTCTCTGCAGCTTAAGAGTCCATACATTCACACGGTAAGTTGGGATCGACAACTCACATTTTTAGCTGTCCAGATTGGACGACCTCGACTTACTGACTATACTGCATACACATGTTTTCTTTATGAAACAGTGATACAAACATAGACACCAAGCACGGCACTGAAATATAGACACCAGTAATTAACCAATGATAGTTTGAAAAAATTGAAGTGTTGAAGTTGAATACACGTCGGTGTGAGACCCTGACGTGTGTCGTACACTAAATACACCTTTAAAATGAAGTATTGGTGCTACAAAGGTATAAAGTTTATCAAAATTCCATATTTTTGTTATAAATATATAATTTTGCTTTAGTAGAAGTATTGAGTGTCTGTTAAGTAACATACCTGTGTTTCATAACCTTGAGGAAGGCCACTGATGAACTTATGAATGTAAGCCTCCATTGCAGCAGCTTCAATTTCAGCCCAAGAAGCACTTTGGTCCCCAAATGCAATATTTTCCCTTATACTCCCAGCAAAAAGTGCAGGCTCTTGACCAACCAAAGCAATTTGTCTCCTCAACCACTTCACATCAATCTCCCTCAAATCCACACCACTCATCATAACCTTTCCTTGATCAGGATCATAGAATCTCTGAGTCAACCACACAACTGTTGATTTTCCTGATCCACTTGGTCCCACCAAAGCCACGGTACTTCCACCTTGAACCTTTACACAGAAATTCCTCAGCACAGTTACCTCAGGCCTTGATGGATATGCAAATGTCACCATTTTGAATTCTATTTTGAAAGCCTTTGATCTATCAACTTTCTTAGTTTTTCTTCCATCATTTCCTATCAATGGTTTTCTGTTTATAACATCTTGAACTGCAGGAATTGAGCTAGCAGCCATAGAAGTATCAGGTGCTAAACCAGCTAGTTGTCCAACAGAAAATGAACTCAAAACAAGAATGAGAAAAATCTTATAAACATCGTCAAAATCTCCTCTATTATTTTTTACAAGGTAAGCACCAAACCAAAGAGTTAATGTGTATGCTGCATACATAGCACCTTGAAATAATCCAAATACAAGACCTTGAAGCTGTGAACTTTTTAATGATTTTTTCCTAGGTTCTGATAAGGCTTTATCAAAGGCATTAACTATCTGTTCCTGAGCAGAAAATGTAGCAACTGTCCTTATATTTGAAACTGCACCTGAAGCAATATTGCTTGCTCTTGCATAAGAGTTGTTATTGATTTTCGGACCGATGTTTATGATCAAGTTTATGTAACTTGCACCAAGGGTTAAAGGAGTTACAGCAGCTGCAACAAGTGTTAGTTCCCAATTAAATACAAAGGACACACCAAGTCCAACAGCAGCCGAACTCAATCCCATTAGAAGTACCGAGAATCTGTCACCGAGTACCGAACGAAAACTAACCGCGTCTATCGAAAGTCTTGACACCAATACACCGGTTGAGTTTTCATCAAAATCAAACCATCCAGGTTCTTGTCTAAGTATGGATTGAAACAAGAGGTTCCTAACTCTCAGTGTTAGCTTTGAACCTGCCCAACCACATAGACCTTGTTGTCCTGTCATGGAGAGTATGCAGCCAAATCCAAGGCCGACAAGTACTAAACAAAGGTACCCTACATCTCTTTTCATTTTTGAAGTGTCGTCGCTAAAATATACTCCAAGGGATATGCCTAAAACCAATGGAAAAAGGGAAAGACATGCGCCGGCAAACATTCCCATAACTAGGCCTGAAATTAGCATCATAAACTCCGGCTTTTGCAATTTCCATACCTCAGAAAGTTTGTAATTTCTTGACTTTTTATATTGCTTATCTTCAATATCTTCTTGATTCTCATCCTGCATTGAATCTTCCAATTTAGAGCGTGAGATATCGACTAGATAACTTGACTTTGCTACATCAGGAGCATATTTATTATTGATGGATGATAGATCTTTGGTTTTTTGCATGTTATTTTCTGTAGGAAGAGGTTTTGAAATGGATTCAGTTGCAAGTTTGACAAGGTTGTAGTAGGTTCCGGCTTTCGACATAAGCTGGCGATGGTCGCCAATCTCGGTGACAGAACCATGTTCAAGAACTACAATGGCATCAGCATTCTTCACTGTTGCTATCCTATGAGCAATGACAATGGTTGTTCTGCCTGCTGAAATCTTGTCAATAGCCCTTTGAACTGCAGCTTCTGACTCGGCATCAAGAGCACTGGTAGGTTCATCTAAAAGAAGGATTTTAGGATTTTTTATCATTGCTCTAGCCAATGCAATTCTCTGCTTTTGACCTCCTGAAAGTTTTGTACCTCTATCACCAGCCTGCAAAAGAATATGGCACTTTCTATTGGTAAGAATCAAATGATAAAAAAATTTACCAAGTTTTGTGACTTTTGTCTATGTTGTGTGCGCTTTAGACCAGTGTAGTTAAATAGCAGCCATAGCGTGGTAGAATTTGAACAACTTTATATTGTTCCGCAATACACTATTTAGTACAGATGTTATCTAGTAGAGGCTACAGTAGCATTGTTGCGTAGCAAAATTTAAACAAACCATGATTTGCAGCGATCAGCGATTTACAACACTGCTATAGACACTAGTGCTGACACAGGACTTGATTTTTCTTTTTTAGTATACCTTAATTGTATAACTACTTTGCAACCTTATTAATGATGAATATATATTAATCTAGAAATGGAGAAAGATGTTTGTGATTGGTTACTGCACCTGAGTGTCGTAACGAAGTGGCAGCTTAGAGATGAAATTGTGAGCATCAGCAGCAATGCAAGCAGAAATTGCCTCTTCCTTGGTGGCATTATCTTTCCCCATCATCACATTTTCAAGTATGGATGTAGCAAAAAGAATTGGCTCTTGACCAACCATCCCAATTTGATCCCTTAACCACTTTACTTGCAGTGTCCTCAAATCATGACCATCCAAGGTAATAATCCCTGCAAACATTTTCAAACTCAACAAAGGTAAGTTCCATATAATTACAATATGCTAGAAAATAACATGACAGATTTTCATATACTTTAGCGACCAATGAGACGAATTCCCTTATACCTTCTATAGGGTCATAGAACCTCTCAATGAGAGCAAAGATAGTTGATTTTCCTCCTCCACTTGCACCAACCAATGCCAAAGTTTTTGAAGATGGAAATACCAAATTAATGGAATTAAGTATAAGTGAATCAGGACGAGATGGATATGCAAAAATAACATTCTTTAACTCAATCCTTCCACGAACAGATGAAAGCTTCCTACCCTCAGGATTATATGGATCAATCTCAGGAACTCTTTCTATAATATAGAATACACGGCTTGCTGCAACTGTACCTTGTGCAAATTGTGCAAAATATGAAAGTGCCAATGCCAAGCCTCTGTCAATAAATAAGTAAACTTATGAGAAAACAGTCAAGGGAATTTCATGCAAGTCTAGCTGCAAAAGTCTCATGACTCATACACTAATTTTTTTTTTACCGTTCATACACACTCGCGCCTCGATATATCAAATGTCTTTTAACCTCCAAATTGTACTTATGTTATGGGACAATTAAATTTAGTCACTAACATTGTATAGGTCACGAAATTTGGAAAATTAAATTAAGAAAGTTTTAAAATAATTCTTGAAATTGAAAACCACTAATCACATTAGTCCCTCTGGAACAATTTCATAAACTAATTGGATTGATACAAAATGACTAATGTGATTGAGGATTTTCAATTTCAAAGTTCATTTCGAAATTAGATAATGTTAGATCACCAAATTGTTCACACCTACAATTTTACGTGCATTCACTCTACCTTCACCGTAAAGAAAGTATAGTTATATAATTATGCATCTAAATAAAACATCGTTAAGAGCCCTTTAAACACGATATGACCTAAAAATGAGTTTATAAGTGAAGGTCCACTCAGTCACTCATTATCTATCATTTCAATGACGCTCCGGTCCTAAATGCGAGGCTATATGCCCAACTCAAATTTTAAGGTAACATTTTGAGCAAAATTAGAGAGAAGAAATCACACCTTCCCCCAACATTGACACCAAAGAAACAAGCAATAGCTGAACCACCATCAAGTTCACCCCTAGCAATTAAGATAGAACCATACCAAAAAGCCAAAGCCCATGTTGAATATGTTACTAAGTAGATAACACCCATTCCTGCACCTTTTGCAAAACCAATTTTAGCACCAATTGGAGCTGATTTTTCAAGTAGTTCTGAATATTTTTCACCCAATTGGCTTTCAGCTACAAAAGAAAACACTGTCCTAATTGAACTGATGGCTTGTTCTGCAATGCTTCCAGCTTTCCTATAAGAAGCCTATAACCAAAAAAAATTAATTAAGAATGAACATAATGGAGATGCACTAATAGTTTTACACTGACATCGAATGAAAACTCGTGATATTGTCACACACATTCATTTTGTAACTGCAAAATGATGAATTATCATTGGATGTCGGTGTAAAATTTACAGTAACGTGTCACGTTTTCTCATTAAATATACTTATGTGTTTGTTTTAATCTTACTTCCTCTTTAGCTGTTAGACCACCATAAAGTGCTTTGTAAGCCATACCACAGAACATTGTTAATGGTGTGACTGAGAATACAACCAATGACACTTTCCATGATCTTCTAAACCCAACTGCATATCCACATATGAATGTAAATACATGATGAATGAAGTGAGCCATCTGCATTTAGAGCAATAAAAATCTGTTAAAATTATAGTTTGATTTAAATCTTAAAGAAGGTCTACATAATTTAGTGATTACCAATAACTTTTTCACATGTAATTAATAGAAATATATTCATAGAAAAATCAGAAATGTAAAGACCTAATTGTAAAGTTTTAAATTGTGTAAACCTATCTAAAAATTAATAATTTTTTTTTGAAGGAATAGTGTCTAAATTATTGGTTACTTTATGTTCCACTTAAAAATATTAAGTTTATAAATATCTCATAGGTCTTACCTGTATTTTAAACTTATGTAAAATAAAATTAAAAAGCTAAATAAAAATACTTTAAGAAATTTAAAAATCATTTAAAAAATAATCAATGTGAACTAAAATAAATTATTATAAGAAAAATATATATATCAAAAGAATTTGAAATAAAAATTAAAAAGAAAGTAAGCTAAGAAAAGACATGTGTCATTCTTTACTAAAAAAAATTAACTTGTATTAAGTTACTGTAGTGTAAAGAAAGTCTAAGCTAATTTAATAATATATAAAATATTAGTGTGAATTGGTAATCCAAAAGCTAATAACCTTGTAAAAAAATCCAAAATATCGTCACTGCCGGCTTAACATGTAGACATATCAATTAAAAAGGGAAACCCAAATAATATCCATTATTAAAAAAAATGAAATTTTAGTACATATGATGCACTTTTGACTGTATGGAAATAAAACAGTAATAGGAAAAATGTCCTGAAAAAATTGGTATGATTAAATTGATAAAGTCAGTAATTTCAAAGTCATCTCAAATTGGAAAAGAATTTGTATAAACCAAAGTTCAATTTGGAGTAATATTCTTCTGTTGAGTACATAAGAATTTGTTAATTATACTCATAGTTTATATTTGTATGAAAGCTCCAAAAGTTTTTGTTAAATAAATGCAGTGTAACTAATAAGAGTAACAAGAGTTAACCTTCTCTCCCATAACTTCTTGAATTTGTGCAACATCACTAGCAATTCCATGCATAATATCACCAGTATTGATATCTGTATCAAAAAAACTTATGTCTTGTCTAAGAATTGCTCTTAAATATTCAGTTCTAATTCTTTGAGCAGATCTTTCCCCAACTAACCTCCAACATGTGATCTCTGCCAATAAAAAATTAGTTATAAAAAAAAAAATCATTAATTATTAACACCGTACAATTATACTTAAAGAGTTCTAGATAAACCATGCATTAAAAAATATGAAATAAACAAATATGATTAATTATTGATTTAATCTCCTTACCCATATAGGCTCCAACTACCACAACTGCAGCTAAGCCAGTCATAAATATACATATCTGAAAATTACAGTATGATGAAGTCAATGAAAACTTACTCCAAATCAAGCATTTGACATAGTCACACGATTTAGATCATTGGAATAAGATCGAACGATCCAAGTACCAACCATTATAAATTGAGTCAAAAATGCAAAGTCAGAACATAAGTCATCCAAGTATCTTAATATGACGATCGAATTTACGACTACATGTCTATGCGGATGTAGGGTTTCAAAGTCCCAATCGTCAAGAGTCACGTTTTTTAACAAACTCAGATGATGAGAACTATCAAATCATGATTAGACAACTCACTTTCCAACTTTTATAAATTAAAACAAAAATACAAAGTTAGAATATGAATTGTCTGATCTTGATCTCACGTTCCATATCAGAAACTTTGTGATTACGTGAATATAGAGGAAATTCAACTCTCTGATCACGCGATTCAAATAAAGGAGAATTAGTACCTGTTCTACATCCTTCAACATCTGAGGTTTATCATTTTTTGCTTCTCTTGAAAGCTTGTTAACCAAGTTTCCGAAAAGATAAGAATACCAAGGAAGTGATCCTCCATTTATAAGAGCTCCTATACAACCAATAAACACAAGTAACCAATCCCAATTTCTTGTATACCTAAACAAGCTAAACAATCCAACATTCTTTGGAGGACCAACAACATCATCCTCGTCCTCATCCATATCCTCATCACCTTCATCATCATCATATCCTGATGCCATTTTACTCTCATAGTGACTATAACCACCACCACCATATATTTGGCTAGGAGATTTTCTACCATATGATGGTACTCCATGACCATGACCATGACCATGATCATGTTTAACATGTTCATCTGATATACTATAATCGATCGCACTGAGCTCGTCTTCCTCGGCTAATGGACTAGCCTTATTATTAATGTGGCGATTTCCACTATTAACTCCTTCTTTGATGATTCCCAATTTGGAGAATCCACTGTATTGATCAAAATAACTATGATCATTGGTGGCCCTAGCAACATGGCTTCTAAGTTCAACTCTTCCATAGGAAGAATGATCATGTGATGAGTTTGTATTGCCACGAAAACCACCTATTCTCGAAAGGTAATAGTCATTAGCCGATTGGCGAAACACACGGCTACGATCAGAGGTAGAGTTGGTTGGCCATGGACTAAGAACAGAACCAAAGTTTGTGCTATGTTCACGCAACCCGGTTGGTTCAAACTTCCACGAAACTTCACCCTGCCATGAACGATCGTCGTCTGAGGCAAACGGTGTGGATGGAATTCTGTTGCGACGAGTTCTTCTCGTTCTTGGAGTTGCGTTGCTTCGAGAAGCAGAATTTATGAAGGAGCTAGAGCCAGATACACTTTGATAACTCACTGGAGTTGGATAGTGTCTTCTCGGATTGTCTATCTCAAAGGAAGAATCAGCCATGGCTAGCTAGCTACCTAGCTGCCAGTTTTGGTGTTTGTAATAAGACTTATACAGAAAGTGATAAAATGTTCAAATTTGTGTTTAGTGTACATAGAGATTGGTCTAATTTAATGGTTAGTTTGAGAATATTTGTATAATATACTGAGACTAACATTGTTGTCCATGGACGGCATATAATGCTATATGGCCGGCTTAGCATAGTTAATTAGTTTTAAGCTATGAAACACAAATACGGACACGGACACTGGACACGACACGGGCACTGATACGCCGACATAACTAATAATTTGGAAAAATCATATAATTCAGTGTAATTATAAGTGTCGGTGTCGGACGCGACACGTGTCCGACATGGGACACGCCTAATCCGAGGAGTGTCCGTGCTTCATAGGTTTTAAGACTAGCTTCAAAATTTCAGCAGATTCTTATTTAGAGGATAATGTTGATATTAAAATTTTAAAGTGACTTATGTTATGTGTGTTTATTATGTCTTAAGTCAAGTTTTCTTTCTTATAATAATCAGAACAAAATCTATTTGTCATGTATGTTGGAGAATCTTTGCTCCAAACAAACACTAATCATACAAGACATAAAATGTTGTGCCGGAACTAACTAAGGCTGATGTTGTCCTCAAAGATATAAAAGGACAGTGATTTTTATTGGAGGTTTCATACATTGTTGATATGAAAGGTGAAAAGTTAAATTGTGTGAAAGGTATGATCTGGAAGAGAATCTGTTAGTTTATTATACAGCAGGCTCTTGCACAAAGTGCTTAACTTTGGGGCATAAATAAATAACAGTGATTTACGTTTAATCCGAGAAAATTAATTAAATAATTAAACTTTTTTTTTGAATAAAAAAATTAATTAAATAATTAAACTTAAACAGTCTTCATTTGTTGTTAACTTACCAAGTTACTACCTAGGAGATATCAAATAAATATTGTGACGGCTAACAGTTGAGTGATAAGGGATCAAATCTCTTAAACAAGTGGTTGTAAAAAATTATCAGAAAAAGATTATTCACCTTGTATACTTTTAATTTTCTCAACAGAGATTAGATACAGTTTTTTTTTAGAGGAGATTAGATAGGTTAAACAGCGATAGTTTTTATTTGTATCAAAAATGTTCTTCCAATTTTCAACCAGATTGTGCATGTTTGGATTGACAATCACGATCAGCAACACAAATTTTGAAACTTCACAAAAGTGATTTTATCAAATTCACCGCCAGTCTAAACATACAGTTCCTTGGTTTACCTATGTTGCTCATGAACATCCAAAAGTATTGATAGAAGTTGTTCCGACCTCAAACCACCTTCTAAGGTATTGTCTGCTTTGAAGTCATCCACAATGTTGTCCTTTTGAAAAGGCATCTTGTTTGATTGAAGAGTGTGATGTTTATAAACAAAAGTCAAATCCCTATAGTTTATTCATGATACTTAGTGCTAATAATGATTCCTCGGTAGATTATAAGTACCAATTGACTAAAAAATAATTAGTTTTGAGAGGCATGATAAATTTTAGAAGTTAAGCCTTTGCATTCTTTCCATAATAATCTGGCTTTTGCAGGGCATGATATCTTCATATGTACTTTTTCTGGTAGACTCTATATATATGCACTTCCCAAAAATAAAATTCACATATTCATCATTCTTTTTTAAGTTAAGATGTATTTGTATAAGCTTTAAATGTCATATAACTAGAATGAAAAGTATAAAATGTGTCTTTGGCATAAGCTATTTCCAACGCACCAAAATGCATTTTCAGTCACCTTTGAGCATATATCATGGAACATAGTTATCATCATTCCGTTCATATATGTAGATGAAATATTAGGTAACTAAGCAGGACTAAAGGAAACCATATTAAGTGGAAGCAACCTGAACTACAAACGACTTGTTCTGAGCAGTAAATAGAGAGGTTATCCTAATCCAAGCAAATAATATTTTCACAGCATGAACATCCAAGAGTCTATTTCGAGGAGCTTATTTAAACCTATTTACACAAAACACTTGAAATTTATGCAGAGTCTATGCTTAAATGATAGGCGCTTGTACAATAAACACTTCAAAATAGTTTATCCAAGGTCACCCTAAAATAGAACTGGCACAAAATTTTAAGCCAAAAGGAACGTATGCAAATATCACAACGAACGTGACAACTCTATTACTGTGAGACAAATTACCAGTTAAACTGAAAAATGAGTGACTATCGTGAAATTAAACATTATTACTGAGTTTATACACAAGGGTACAGTGATGGGTCCTTCAGCAAAACACTGAAGTGGCAAAAGATTCCAATATTTCTTATTTGTCCATTAAGAGAGGGGAGGGAAATAATCTTTTTGAAAAGCTATTATTTTACTCCGCAATCACATTACTCTTTAAATCTGACTATACTGACTAAAAAGAGTTCAATTCTGATATACATCATCACACAAGTAAACCAAAGTAAAAACGCGTAAAAAAAATGCCACTACTGCCAAAATTACAAGATACTGCACCAGCATGCAGCATATTTCAACACAACCATGACTAACTAAATCATAGGGAAAAAACTCATGAATCCAAGAAAATATACATTACCCCATATTATATATCTTTCACATAGATTGACTGTATCATGCCTACCTCTCTTTTATGTATCATTTTTTTTATGCTGTCCTTTACACCCTATCATTGAAGATGATTCAGATCACTTGCCAGGCCCACTCAGTGAAATATTATCTGGGTTTTGAGTCACTTCCCTTGCTTCGGAAAGTTGAGAGTGAAAAGAATGATTTGGGAGCTGCACAAAATGGAAATTAATGTGTAAATTTTAAGTTGGTGTGTGAAAATCTGAAGCAAATGTAATGTTATTATTCTCGACATCAATGAAAAGATACTCAAAGACGCATTATAACAATAGCAGAATGTTACTGTTAGAGTAGTTAAGACTTGTCAAAGTAGTTAGTTGGTTAATTGATTAGTTAGAGATTATTTGTATAAATAGGAGTAAACATTATGAATAGAGTAGTAACTCTATTGTGAAGGGGAAACCCTTGGAGGAGAGATTTCTCTTCTATTCTCATTTATCCTTTATCAATATTTTCAATCAAATTGTTCATTCTTTTCAATTCAATTCTTAGATTCCTAATAGTTACCAGACAATTGCTATAGATCAGAGAATAAACTACTGAAAGCAATCAAATACAAAGACAGAAAACACATGTTGAGGGCTCTTCACAGAGCACGTGTGCACTTCATCAATCTTACAAAAGCAGGTGTGCAAAAAATGGATTGAACCAACATAAATAAATAAGGTTACACAGGCATCACCTTTTAATGAACTTCCTGATATATGATCATCCCTCAGTTTAAAATGAGCGGGAGGTGCAGGAATAGAGCTTTGTAAAGATTGAACTGCAAGAATTGAGAATCAGATTATCAATTACAAAGTACAAACTGATTCATATTTTATCCATTAAACAAAATAAATAAAAAAGTGAAAATTATAGAAGATAGATATCAACATGCATGGTCAAAAAGAACTAGCTGAAGAAAATAGAAATCAAGATAGAGAAACTAGTGGCAAATGATTGGCCAGTTGTAAGAACATGACAATTTCAAGAATACGTGTCCCCCCTCTCTCCTTCCCAAAGCCGCCTACCCCCTTCGTCTAATGGTTGGATAAAAACTAATTTAGTCAAGCTAAAAAAACCAAGACAATGTGGAATCATGTTAGGTTCATGAGATGAGAACCTAGGGAAGTGTAGAGGAAAGGAAAACAGAGAACCACAGAACTAGAAAAGCAAGATGAAGAAAGAATTAGAATTGTTATTATTCTAAATCACAAGGTTTGTCACAACCTTACAAGGGTGTATCCCTTGCGACCGAGAGTTTTGGTGTATATCAAGAATCAGTGGTGTTAAATGGAAGCCATAGCAGAATGGCATGGTGGGTTTTTTTACAACCATCATAGGCAATTTGTGAAGGGATGCCCACCACGGCAGCGCCGTAGGCCACAATGGCAAGTTTATATGACGGATTTTTGGCCTTCTTCCATATTCTGCTATCCACCATCAACAACACTGTCGAGAATCCCAATAGTGCCTTTTCCCTCTAAGGCTAACTCAATCTATTACAAAAAAATCAACTAACTAATCTAACAAATGGATAAACTGACCAATAGCTCTTCTTATTCTACCTAGCTGATACATCCCAACAGATCTGCACATTTATACAAACACGCATACCACCGGCATGGATTTGGAAGGATCTAAAAAATATATAGCATCTACTCAGCTATGATACCCAATGAAAAGGTACATCTGATACACTAGAAAATATATTGTTCAACTATGATTCACATTGATATTTACAAAAGAAAAATCATTCATCTAAATTGGCAAACAGAGATGCAAAAATGAAGGATCTATTTCCTAATAGCAGGCTGTCACAAGAAATTGGCAAAAAGAATTTTTTTTATAAAAAAAAAAAAAAGTTTAAGATTATATCCAAGATGTACTCAAGCACATTGATGAATAACAAGAAATTTCAGTAAATAAAAGGTTACCGTGTTCGTTGAACAGCTCGTTTTCATTGAAGCTTTCGTCAGAAGGATGGCCATGAGACAATCCCATTCTCGACTTCCTCAAGTCTTCTGATGACCGGTTGGCCAGATCTCGGCCATCTTCCATATCATCATCTCCTTCAGAAGTTGTAACAGAGATCCAATCAGCCAAAGTCTCTGTCCCACGAGTTTTTCTCCCAAACTTTAGTAATCGTTTAAAACCTTTTGCAACATCTTTCCGGGGTTGATTTTGGGAAGAATTAGCAACAAGATAAGGTTTTTGAGCACTTCCCCATTTTTTCCTCATTCGAGCAGCATCATTCTCACCCTGGATAAGGGAACGAGAATTCCAAGCAGGGCTGCCAATAGGAGAATCTATAGAAGCATCAATGTCAGAAGACTCATGCGGGTAAGAAAAAGGATGAGGCGCGCGTGAGTTCCAGGACACAGGACTCTCAACAGGAGAGTCCTGCCGAGATCCTACACCGTTGAAAGTTGATGGAAATGCATTAGGCATTTCACCCCCTAAAATAGGGTCTACTTGAGCAAGAGACCTTGTAGAATCACCAATTTCAGACCCAGAATTACCAGATTCCTGGCTCAGACTAACCTTTCCATTATTATGATTAAAAGCACTATCTTCAATGGCCATACTTTGAATATCATCTTGTTCGCCTGTGGCTGTATGAAATGAATCTTCCATATCATATTCTAGGTCATTGAATTCTTTCTCAGCATCAGGTGCCATTGAAGCTTTCATCCTGATAGCATTGCCTACAAAACCAGGTCCTGCAGTGTTGCCCTTTTTAAGCAAAGACCTTGATGATTGATCATAAGGGTCCGGATCAGTCTCTTCCAAATCAAATTTCAACGGAGTCAAAACAATCCCATCTGAGTTCAAAGAGGACAAATCCTTAAACTCGGCAGGGTTGGCAGAGCTCTTCCGTAAAGACAGACTTTGCCTTAGCTTCTCTTCCTTGATATTTTGCTCCTCTTCATTAGTGCTTCTGCTACGAGCATAGTTTCTCGCCTGAGAGCGGGTTGGTTTGCTTACTCCAGAAGAAGGCTTTGTGTTTTCTTTTCTTAAATCAGAGAAGTTTGGAACAGACTGCGCAAGGGGATTGTCTCTTCGTTTGCCAGATGAACGTGACATTGACACTACTGTTGTGCGAGGTGTACCTGAAGACACGTTTCTGTTAGGAAAATTTTTCCTACTTTGCTTTGAAGCACCATATATCTTTTCTTCTGAAAATTCAGAAAAATCTTCATCCTCTTCATTCTGAAGGGAATCTATAGGATGCTGTAGAACAAATAAGTGATTGAAATTAGAAACATGATGGATTTTAAGTTTTAAGTGTCAAAACAAGGTTTTGTAGAAGAATAAAACATAGAAGTTATCCCAAAAACCAGCAAGCAAGTAATGAATGAATACCTGGTCTCTCTTTATATTTGATTTGAAGTATCCAAGTTTTTCTGTGCGTTGAGAACCTCCTGCTGAATTTTGTCTAGTTATAGACCCTGAAAACTTGGACTTCATCTCAGCCCGACTCCGGTCAAGACTATCTTGCATAGCCTTCATCCTAGCTTCCTTCTCTGGTCTGTTCAAACTCCATTCTTCCTGAAGTTTAGCATTCCTCTTCTTCATGTACTTTTCATAAAACTTTCCTCTAGATTCATCCCCAATATTAAGCTCCGAGAAATTTTGCCTTACAGCACCCCCAAAATTCTGACTATCCACCGTCTTCATAAGCGACTTAGTCCCCAAACTCACAGCCGGTTCAGGCACACTGCTTCTGGAAGGTGGCTGAGGAGTTAAGTCTCCTACTCCAGATCTTCTAGACTGCGAATTAACACCCTGTTCTACGCGTGCATCAACAGGCTGATGAGTTGAGTCCCCTATTCCAGGTCTTCTAGACTGTGAGTTAACAGACTGTTCTACACGCACATCAGCAGGCTGCTGAGTTGAATCCACTATTCCAGGTCTTCGAGACTGAAAATTAACAGCTTGTTCCACGTGTGCATCCGCAGGTTCGATTCTCCGTGCAGTACCAGATTGATCCCCAGGAACCCTCAGTTTATGCTCAGCAAAAAGCTTTTCAAGCTCATCTGCCTTCAGTTTCAGCTCATCATGCATCTCCTGATTTCCTTTAGACTGCCTTACTCTCTGACTCTGCTCCAAAGGTGCCGTTACCTGACTCTTACCAGGAAGGTTCAACTTAGCACTTTCATTACTACCACCTCGAATCTCATCCCTTTTACTCCGCTGCACCCCAGTTTGCTCCGAACTAGCAGGTACCGGTTTCTGAAACTTAGTTTTCATAACAACTTGAGAATCCTCTTCCTTAACCTGATTCTTCAAACCTTCAGCTTCTAAAGCAAAAGATGATCTCAAATGGGGTTGAGTAGTTATTGATTGATCAACAACAGAAGAAGAATTAGAATTAGAAGCTTCCCTTGATTTGAATCCAACACCACCACCACTACCTTCAAACTGAGCTGAAAAAGATCTTGAATGACTACGGTGGACCCTACCAAGTGATGTAGCAACCACATTATTACTTTTCACACCCCCATCAAACTTAACATCACCACCATCATCATTATCAACAACAAACTCATACCTATCTGATGAAGAAGAGCCTTTCAGTTGATGATCCTTGAACCCCACGTCAGAAGAAGACCCTTGATCAGTTTTCACAACCTTGTCCAAATTATTATCATTAACAACACTTTCTGAACCTTTTTTCTCCATGCTAGCGTCAATGCTCATGTCACTACTACCACTCCACCGCCGGAAAACATCAGAAGACATTCTCCGAAGCTCGACAGGCTTTCCAGTATTCTCTTTTTGCTTCTTTTCAAATAAATTGATTCTGTCTTGTACACTGAGTCGTCGCCCTGCCGGTGCCGGCGTTGGTGATGACGGCAACGGCGTCGGCGACGACGCTGTCTGTTCTTTATTACTGCTGGTGCCGTCGTTGTCTTTGTCTTTGGCTTCGTCTTTGTTATTTTTGTTTATTATTACGTTGTTATCGTTGTTACGTTGTAGAGAGGAGAAGGTGGTGAAGGTTTTAGGAGGTTGCCACGTGGATGTTTGGGCTTGGTTATGGGCTTCGTCGTCTTCGTTATCGATGGACATGTCAGAGTTAATTGATGAACGAAGTTCTGTGTCATTGCCACGTGGCTTTTCGTCTTGTTGAGTAATGAGTTCTGGTCTTCTTTCGTACACTGACGAATATTTCGTACATGCTTCACTGAATAAAACACAAGGGTGTTATTAGTCATTTCATATTTTGTTAAATAATTTCATATTTCGTTAACTAATTAAATAATAATGATGAATGAATGCAACTCAAAAAATAAAAAATATTCAGCAAGAAAAGTATTATTATTATTAATAATAAATGAAAATTTGTGAGAGTAAATATTTACATTAAATATAAAATAATTACATAAATGATTAGTGACTTCTTTCAAAAAATAAAATTTCATTAGTGACTTTAATGACTTTTTTTTCCTTTCAAAAAAAAATATTACTTTTTTTAAAGAAAATAGAAATTTAATATAATTTTTAATCACATCTTTTATGTATAATTATGAGTTTAAGAAATGTGCACCGATTTTGTCTAAAAAAAAAGGTGCAATGATAGTGTGGAAAACTTTTCTCCATAATCATATGAATATTTTATCATGGCATTAAGGGTGCGTACATTCTGGATTTTAATAGTGTTTTCAAAAATCATTTTTTAAAAATAAAATAAAAAATTCCATAATCACCTTTATCATGACATTAACGAAAAATAATAATATTTTTCACCTTAAAATCAAAAGTGAATCCTAGCAGCTTTTTCAAAATCTATTTTCCTATAAACCAAGGATCTTAACTGTAGGAGCTTTAGATATTTTTATTTTAAGAAAATTATGATAGTAAACAATCGAAAATTAGCTTCATATTTTTAAAAATGTATGTATGATTTTGAAGGTTGGTAGTTACTTCAAGCGATGGGCACGAAATTGATGTGCAAAGTGTTTGAGTTGAGAGACAGTGTAAGGATTAAATCCAGATGCTGATGCATTAGCATATGCTGTTGTTAAGTCCTGCCTAACTGCACTCAATCTCACATCAATTGCCCTAAGCAGTTCCTTCCTGTACAAGTAATCATACAAATTATTAATAACAAACAAAATATGTGCAAATTTCATAAGGTTCAATTATATTTTTCATTTCACAATCAATATCAAAAGGATGATAGTCTTCCAACAACTACTGCTACTAAGAATGTCTTTTCCTGTATTTAAGTTTTCATTTTCTGAAAAGTTATACAGATTAAAATCACTTCTCCGATGTGTTATCTTTACCAATTCATATACAGAAATTGATCAAGATATCTTCCATAAATGAATCCTTTCTTATAAAGGCCTATATTGTCTTCTTCTCATATATGGTTAAATCATCTTCAGCCAAGTTTTCTCATCTTTTCCTATATGAGGTAATATCCAACTTTCTGTATGATATAATTGTCTGTTCTTAATCTTTTTTCTTATCTTGTAATGTCCACTCATATCTGTCTAATTACAGTACTAGAGACCTGCTTGGATTGGCTAATTTGAGTTTATCTATTTGTATAAGCACTTATGAGACTGTTTGAGAGAGCTTATGGCTAGACCATAAGTTATTTTCAGGTTGTTTCCATAAGCTCTTCAAGATAGCTTATGAGAACAGTTTGACTTTATTGATCTTTAGTTATAGAAATAGCTTAGGGGTGTTGGTACTTAGTAGTAGCTTAATTAAGTTGTTATAAGCACTTAATTAAATTGTTTATCCAAACAGAGGTGTTGGTACTTAGTAGTAGTGCTTGAACTGTACTAGCAGTTTCTAGAATAATAGTATAAATAAATAAATAGGTGCATTGGGATAGTGATAATTATATCTCACAATATCAACACAGCATCATTATACAATCATTCTGAGTTCTATTTCTCTCTGTGTCCTCTACTCATCCTTATTACCCTAGTATTTCAGTTATAACCAAAAGTTAATCTCTTATCTGATATGTAGCTTCAAAGTTTCTTATCTCTAATCACAATAGTGGATATATCACAGAAAAAGGAAACATGCAATGTAAGATATGGTGCAAGAGTGGATAGAAAAGTTACGTTGTTGCGTCTGCCGCTCCGATGACTCTTGTCCCATCCCCACCTGGAGCAAATTGACCAAAATATTGTCACCGTATTATTATAAATCACTTAAAATTAATTTCTCCAAAGAAACTTAGTATGAAACCAGAACTTTGAAACCAACATGCCCAATTCTTAGTCCTTTCCACATAGCCATGTATACCAACAAACTTCATGTAAAATTATAGCATAACAAATATCAACTGCACTTAGCATCCATAAAATCTACAGGATACGGAGTTTCGATATTTTTGGCTACATTGTTCATGTTGAGACATTGAAATAAAAATTTCAATCTCATCTTTTTTTGTAATCATGTTAAATTAAATTTGTAATTATGTTAAATTAAAATTTCTTCTATGGTCTTTACTTTCCTAACTTTCTTAACTTAATAAAAAAATTTCTCTGAATCAAAGCTCAGGTGATTCCTAGTCCAAGCATGACTTCCATTACGGTTTCTATTTCTGTTCAAGGTCAATATTGAACCTACAACCCAATTTGACTTGCTCTTATCAATGAAGATAATGCAATTCTGTTAGTGCAAATATAAGAGCATGTCTCATTAAGAATTAAGTATGTTTTTTCTTTCTTCTCTGGCTACAATTAACTTAACTCATTTTCAATCTATCTAGATTAGGGATCAGGGATGGATGGATGGAAAAATATCCGCACCCTGTGGATACCACATGGATTACTTACAAAGTTACAATGGAGGGGGAAATCGATATCTATGGGTGAGTGGGGATCATAATTCCCGTTCATGGATACCCACATATGCATAACAATAATTTTGTTATTAAATATATAATATGTATACGACATTTTTTATCACTTTTAGACAATATAAATTTGTTACTTCACTATTTTATTTTTTGTATGGGATGAACGGATATCAATAAAATTTGATAAACATGTGGTATACTATACAATGCCGACATGCCCCCCATTGTCATCCCTAATCCAGATATAGAACTTCTATCAAGACGACATCGGGTATAAATCAGACGATAATTAAACTAATACAGAAACGGCATAACATTCCAAAAGTGCCTAAATACTTCAAACAAATATCCAACATATAAATATGAAGATTTTATCATCATAACAAGATTTCCATTTTATGATCAACCAAGTCGATTAGTTGGCTTTACTTTAAGGTATACTCAAAAGGAGTATAACATATTACGGTTACTGATGAACCTTTACATTAACCAAACTTGCAAATTTGGACAAAATATCATCCTAACCAGAATAACTAAAAATTTATATATGTCCAATATGTTTCTTTCAATGTATCTCCATGCCTACATTGTAGGTGGTTCAGTGTCAAATAAAAGGAAAACATACCTAGTGAATCCATACGCTGATCTCCGGTCCCCTGAAATAAGACATTCAAAATATATAAGTAATGCTAAAGAAATAAAGTTATTGCTTTTGTCTGGTGTTTGCGGTAACTTCCTCTGTTGATCATAAGTTTGTTATTACCTGAGAATATATTTTTCGTGCTGCTTCCAATTGTGACATTTCTGCATCAAAGGTGTTCACCATTTCTAAGATTTCTGGCATGCCAACATACCGCACAAACCTGTGAGCATCAACGCCAACCAGTCATCAGAAAGTAAAAGCAAAAGGCCCGCCGCATACAAAGCAAGCAAGACCAATTAAAACTAATAAGGACTTCACCTCTCAATTGTTCCTTTCGTAAACCAAGTCTCAGCATTTCTATGCCTATCAATGTCTAGTCTGATTGACTGCACAGAATGTGCAGCCTGCTCCTCTGCAAACTTTAAATGGTCCAAGTATGGCTTCACTAATCCTGATGCTAGTTTCTCGGTGAATCCATCACTGGAAACAAGCAACTCACATCTGCCAATTTAACATATAAAGAAAGAAAAAAACCAACGAAACACGATCATAACTCTAATCAGAAAAGAAAAAAAAGCATATAACAATCAGAAAATCCAATGAGTGTTATCCGCACCTTGAACGCTTCGGAGACAATTGTAACACGGCATAGTCAAGAAGAGTGTCAGACCTCATTTTTCTCTATTTAAGGTAACACTTACACCACTCTTCAGATCATTTCCAGTTTCACCATCATTTTTGTCAAAAAACCAATCATAATCAACAAAACTGCACACAAGAAATCCCAAAGTCAGAATGTAGATTCTCTATAACAGCACAAAAAATAAAAATCTCAAAACTAAAACTTTTTGCTAAATTCTGCATCTTACCAACAAATGCCATCAGTGTATCATTCCCAAATTGGCATTACTTTAAAAAAATCTACATTTTCAGAAAAAACTTGAAAATTCTACAAAATCAAACAACAACCCAGATGCACAAAATGGTCAATAAACAAAGCCCACTAATTTCCATCCATAGATCCCAACCCCAAACCTCAAAATTCAAACTTTTTTACAGCAAAACAAAAACCCAAAATTCCCACAAAGAATTCATAAAAATAAAATAGATCTGATTCAACAAAAGACCAAATTTGACTAAAGTACTAAAGTTGCGTACTTCACAACAGAAACCTAAATTCCAACACCAACCAAACAAAACCCACAAAACAAAAACCTTAAAAAACCAGAATTTCACAAACATTATCATAGTAAAACACATAAAACACAAAACAAAAATGCATGGTACAAAATCAAAAATAGAAACAAAAAAACAAAACCTAAAAAATTACATTTTTCAATGAGGAACGATCCAATGCAAAGTGCAACAATGAAGAAATGAGATCTTTGATTTTGCTACTCGATCCTTCGATTCAGAGATGAAAAGGGTACCAGCATTTGCCTCTACTTTTCTCTCTTCCTTTTTGTGTCTCTCACTGTGGAACCAAATGAACCACTTTATTTTTTCCTCAATTTTGAAGATAAAAAATTGAGTTTTACGAAAACCCCACAATGAAAAAGATGGTTTTTGCTTTACTCATCCTTCATTTGAAATCTTTTGTTCTGGTTTCTCTCTCTACAACCTGTCTCTAGAGAGAGAGAGTGGAAGTGGTGGTAGTGTAGTTCAAGACAAAACAACTAAGGTAAAACAAAAAATGTTATTGTCACATTTGTAATTTGAAATAATGTTAATTAATACTATTAGCAACTAACTAGGATTTTTTTGGAGTCTTTTTTGTTAAAAAAGACAAGAGGAAAAACACTTGGTGAATGTTGATTGAGTAAAATTACTTCAGTAGTTTTTTGAATGATTGGGATGACTTGCATATTAACCAAAATTGTTCCTAGAAAGTTTAAGTAAAAACTGCAAGAGTATCACCGAATTTCTTATATCTTTTGCGTACGATTGTTCAAATTAATTTATTGATTTGACTAAGTTTGTAATAGATGACAAAACTCTGTCTCAAAAGATTTAAAATTGTTGTATTTTTATGATTGGATTGCAATCTATAATCTTAGTTAAATTGAAAGAGATATTTTATCATCTCATCTGGTAAATGTTTTTAGAGTGTAGACTCTTATTGTTGTTAGACCATTCACAACCGAACACCTTAAATTGGATGCTTAAAGGGTTCATCTAGGTCTCTATCATTAATTTTACGATAATACTTAATAACCACCAATTTTCTTCAACCCAGCACCTCAAAAGAAATTATTAAACAGGTCCCAAAAATAATTCTATATCATTACATTTCAACAAAATTTATTTAATTTATTAAGATTTATTAAATAGGACCAGCGAAAAATGAAGAGAGAGAGTGCTTCCATAGAAACCCTTCTCCATAGGCACCCATATATTTTACTTTACAATGGGGTGTCTATTTAATATGGTGCTAAGTAGGTTAAGCACCCACCATTGTGGATGGTCTTATTATAATATTTGTAAGGAGAAGGGCTAACAATGTCACTTGTTTAAAAGTTAGTTTTAAAAGTTAGTTTTACAATGGGGTGTCTATTTAATATGGTGCTAAGTAGGTTAAGCACCCACCATTGTGGATGGTCTTATTATAATATTTGTAAGGAGAAGTGCTAACAATGTCACTTGTTTAAAAGTGATAATTTTATATGAGAAATTGTGCATTCAAAATATTAAAACAATAAAAAGTTAGTTTTTCTACATAAAATTTATAATATTTCTATTTTATGTGTTAATGGAGTATTTTGCACTTGTTAACATAACCCAATTTATAATTATAATATGATGAATAACCCACTTGGGTTAGTTTGGTGGGGTTTGTTTCGGACCTTAAAATGTGTTCATCCTCAAAATCTCAAGTTTGATTCTCTCCAGTGTTAATTTGGATGAACTAATTTAGTTTGATTCTCTCTGGTACTAATTTGGATGGGTTAATTTAGATTTTACAGAAGAAGAAGAAGAAGAAAAAATATGATAAGAAATATTTTATATTAATAAGCCAAAGTTCAATGTTAACCAAGTTTGACATCATACTCACAGGGTTCGAATACAATCATAAAGTGATAGTGCATTTCGTATGATTTCACATTGTCTCGTATAATATTTTGTATTTTAAATAACCGATAATGTCGAATATGTTTAACGTATTTTATGTGATAACTTGGGTTTGAACTCGACACCTCTCTTTTATATGTGTAGATTTTAGATGATATTTATCACTTTATTTATAAATAAATAAATAGCTCAATTATAATGTTATTGACCTGTAGAAAGTACTAAGGTGTTCATCTAATATTATGGAATTGTAAATAAAATAATTTAAATAAGAGAAATGATATTTGTACAACCACTTTTTAACAACTTTTGAAACAATCATCTCTCTCATACTCAAGTGTGTTTTTATTCTATCTTTTTTTCCTTCTCTTTCCATTGTTTTTGTCCAATCACAAAAGGAGAAAAGTGGTTGTCACCAAAGTTGTCTAATATTAGTTGTACAAATATCATTCCTCTTTAAATAAATAATAGAATTGAAAGAAAAAATGTTACATTAAAGATAATTTTTTACACATGATATTAATTACCTCATAATTCATATTCTCTTTATACTCTTTCCGTCTCATTTTAACTGAGCCCTTAGCTCATTTCACACTTATTAAGAAAAAGTGTATAAATGAAAGAGAGAGAAAAATGGTTTTGAGTGCTCTTATCAACTATTGATGCATTCTTCTTTATAATGAATGCAAAGTAGAATATATTGAATTGAGAGCGGTGAAAGTAGTATTAATTAGTGTTATAATTAGAAAAAAAGTAATTAATATTGTATTGGAAAGTGAAATGGATCAATTTTTCTTGGACAATATTTTTTTTACAAATAGCTCAGTTATTATGGGACAGAGAGAGTATAAAAATTCAACTATTTGGTTCCCGTGAGCATAACTCAGTTGGCAGGGACATGCATTATTATATACAGGGGCCAATGTTTGGACCCTGGACACCCCACTTATTCATCTTGAAACAAGGTGAATTATAGCCACTAAACTACTTGACAAAAAAAATTAAACCATTATAAAATAACAAAATTGTATAAAAAGAAGTAGCTTATGTGGAAGTTAAAAGTGAAAAATAAAATAAAAATAACTATACAAGAAAGATAAAAAAAAACCCTTTTTTTTAGGGGAAGAAAGTATTTTTAAGTTTACTAGACCATCGACCTGTGCGAAGATAATATTTGACGGTAATATGTAACAAAATAGTTTAGATGAATGTCATGATTGTCATATAATATTTCATAAAAATTAGGTTAAGTATAGCGAGACGGGTTAACATTTATAAGTAAGAGATAGCAAGACGGATTAACATTTATAAGTAAGAGATTTTCAAAAAAATAACATATAATTAAGAACATAATTTTATTTTACTTTAGATAAATATTAAATGCAAAAGTGTGGAGAGAAAAATTAGGTTAACATTATATTAAGTATAACAAGACGACTTAACATTTACAAATAAGAGATATTGGTACATCTGATGTTGTTACCGTGCAATTAGTTTTTTGTTCAAGTTATGGTGGTGGTTAAGTTTGATGGAAATATCGAATCACTTTCCCTCTTTTTTTTTTTTAAAGGATCCAATCACCTTCCCCGATAAGGTTATAAAATAATCATTCAATTTCATGACATAAGGTATTTCATTCTCACTCTTTAATTACGTTATTGTCATTCAGGTATATAGAACAGACCCTTACATTTATTGGACATAATGGACATTTCGATAATTTCATAAAGAAGAATGTGATTAGGCTGCGGTCAACATTTTGTGCATTCATTGATCGAAAATTCAAAAGTGTCAGGATAATTATTCTTTCTGAGCAGAAAATGACGGTGATACGTTAATTATTGATTAACTTAAACGCAGAGTTTTAGAAGGAAGATATGGTCACTTGTTTAATACTCCCTCCGATCTATATATAAGAAAAGATTTTTTTTTTAGGTATATTGAATAATTAATGTATCTTGTTTATCATAAAGATCAGGTACATTAATTATTAAATATATCTAAAAAATAGAATTTTTTTTATATATAGGACTGGAGGGAGTATTGTGTGTTGTTAATGGATGTCTCTAATGTATTTTAATGATTTTATATTAAGAAGTTATTCTATAAAAAAAAGTCATTTGGTACGATCGCAGAACATTGGTCTGCAAAAAAAATAATCTTATATTAGATATTGTTGGATATTAAACGTTGATACTTTCTTCGGTCAGTATTCAAACATTGATTTAATATGTTGTAAGAGTCTGATTTACTTCGCTAAATCCAATTCTTAGTCGAAATTATGAAACATTGAAATTGGATAATGATCTTAATAATAAATAAATTCATGTCATTATTTTTTATCCATGCATTCACTTCACCCCATGCAATTTTATTTGATGCATGTCAAACGAAATTGTCGCCCAAGTTCGATAAATACGTGATTGAGCAATAAACGAGAAAGTCACTCAACTGAATGAAAGAGAGGCAATGCTAGAGCAGCCGAGCGAGTGAGCTCATTCTTTCTCAAAGTCACTAGCCCAAAGGTGGGTCGTCAGAGGCTTAAAACTAAGTCACAAGCATGTTGGGACTTGACAGTGAAGCATTACCCACGATCTTTGCCCTTGGTGTCAATAATTGTTCTGAGAAATGAGGAAAGAAACACATTGTAGTGGAGCTGCACGTAAAAGGAACGTATCAATGGATCATGCTAGAGTAAAGAATTTGAAGCAACAACACGGGGTGCTATGATCCCATTACCAAGGGAGTTATCACGTAACACCCTCGAAAATTATTTGAATATGGGTTACGTATTGTAGGCAACGTTATTTGACTAATTTGCAAATTTATGCATTTATTTTTATGTTCTTATTTATGTATTTTTTTAGTGTAGCTCAAAACTAAAAACAATTGTATCTAACGCTCTACTTAAAATTATGATCTAAAAGTCTCAACTATCCTCTGGAACAATGGACGTAGGTTGGCCTAGTGTAGGCTATTGAGGATGACGCTGGTCCAACATCATTTTGATCATTAAACTTTAGATCTAAAATTCACACCTCACATTTAGGTCTAAAGTATCATATTTGAAGAAGAAAAATATCAAAATACGATTTTAATACACCATTATCTAACGAATTTAAGATCCTAAAAAAACCGCCTAAAATATATCTTTTCCAAATATTTTTTAACATTTCAAACAGAAATAGCCCGCCAAATATTACAAATCATTGTGTAGTAATTTATTGAACATCAAAAGCCAAGTGTAAATTATTTGTTCAGGACATCTCCAAGACCAAACGTGCATACAATTCTTTAACACATGTAGTCTAGCATAAATTCTTCACATGTGATTCAATGAACAACAAAATTCCACACATGTGAACCGACCAATTGGCCCTTCATTCAAATTTTGGATGAAGTAGCACCATAATCCAAAACCTAAAACTTGAAAAAGATGCTACAGTACATACACTTTTTTATTTTTTAAAGAATGCTATGTATACACTTTTTTGTTTTGTTGAGGGAGCCACGTATACACTTATGATATGTTTGGATGATCAAAGAAAGTGAAAGAAAAGATAGTTGAAGGAATGAAAGTGGGTAGAAAGTGAATGGAACGATCAAATATGAATTTATAATTTTTAGCGCTTAAAAATTCTAATCTTTTGTGATTTTTTTTTAAAAATATAATAAATCAAAAGAAACATGATTATAAAAACGATGAAATGATTAGATAATATAAATTATCAATGAGATTCATACTCTGTGAAAACGAGCACCCAAGAAAAGGAGTACCCAACTACAAGAATACTTGATATATTCAGTGTTTT
>Ga0228710_1000144_pt1 | contig 66004 bp, 43 predicted proteins | sample MedpolnodulmetaG_FD_177995 | JGI IMG/M metagenome (GOLD analysis project Ga0228710, IMG submission 177995) | Root nodule microbial communities from Medicago polymorpha collected in Santa Monica, California, United States - pink nodules | ecosystem: Host-associated > Plants > Roots > Nodule...
ATCTTATATTGAAAATAGAGATGGGTCCTGAAGGACAAAGTAAAGGGTAGAACAAATTAAAGAAGTAACCAATTTGCATTAAAAACACACTGCCATTTCAACGGAATCAACAACCACAAGCATATCAGAATTTTTTTTTTCCAACAATCTAATCAGCAGTAATTCATAAACAGACTCGCCTATTTCCTTTTTATCAACTCATTAATGTTGCACTAAATAAAACACTAAGAATTACAAACGGAAATCAATCCAGCACAACTAGTTTCTGATACTCGGGGCCAGCGATGGCAGCTTCCATGGCTTCTACAGGGCTTATATCACCTTCGTAGGGTTTGGTTCAGTTTTTGTGTGAAAAAGAATTAATTGAGTTGTAATGGTTCAGTTCGGTTCATAACAATTAACCGCGGTTAACAACGGTTTGGTTCAGTTGGTGAACTGTCTATAAAATAATGGTTCGGTTAGATAACCAATCTAATGGTTCAGTTAATTTTAGTATGTTTCGGTTCGGTTAACCGGTTCGGATTGGTTTTTGGTTATTTTTGCCCAGCCCTAGTGTCATCTATAGATTGAATTCTCACGGCATTAACTATTTAGTTATTTTGTTAGCTTTTTGGTACGCGTGCTGAAACATGTGACATAACACAGGACTCCAGTGTGTTAAACTAATGTTAACATCAACTGCAAACATGGCATAGTTGAGATTATGATGCTTTATAGTGAAAAAGCTAAGCCCAAACCAAAAGAAAAAGAACAGGAGAAAATAGCAATTCATATACCGACAGAATCTTACCTCCAAATGAATCACGTAACAATCTAGTAAGCTTTGAGTCACGAAATGGCACATGCACACTATTCTCTGCAAGTGAATTGATACATTTCCCCAGTGCACTCAAAGAAAGATTGATGGATTTGGCTTCTTCTAACATATGTCCTTCACTTCCTATTAAGCAAACAATAATGAAACAGTATCATTAAGTAGAAAATATCAGAGACAGAAACTGTATATCCTCCCCATCTTGAATAACCAATATTTTCCTTGAGCAAGGAAAACTGACCTATATTAGCCCAGCATTCAAAAAAACTGACTGTTGCCTCAAAGCATTTGTATATCAAGATTTATAAAACTAAAGTAAGGAAAAGACTCGGAGAGGAATATGGAATGTTTCCATGTAGCAAAGACTCTACAAAAAGATGAATGTTTTGAGATCACAAAACCCACTTAATTATATCTACAAACCTGATTTGTCAATTCGTTCTGAGCCAGCAAGATCTACAACAACCAACTTGGCTTTCCGAACAATAGGCGCCTTTAACGATTTGACCATATGTGAATGATTTCCATTTTCACTTGAATGAGAAGCATCTCTTCCTTTGACGGATCTCTTTACATGCACCTATTATATTAGCAGTACAGTCACTCCTCCAATGACATTAAAAGTAGAAATACTGAACAATAACTACTAAAAGGACAAGAGTATAAGCTCCATACAGCATATATGTCAATTCATTTACCATTAGAATAGCATGACTTCTAGAAGATTCGGTATTCAGTTTCGTATTTGCAGCAAAGCGGTGAGCCTCTCCTAATCTTAGTAGTTCAACAAAACTCTGCTGGTCCCTAATCTCGACTAGAGTAGCTCCAGGTAATGAAACATCACCAGTTTTGGGATCTTCTACAATGGCTATGTTATCATTGGCAGGGTCAAGCAGATCCTGTATAGTCTCCATATAAAGCTGACATGGGAATCAAGAAATATTATATTAACATACGAAGTCTGAATGTAGTTTTCCAGAAGATATAACAAATATTTCAACACAAAGGATAAATTTGAATTGATCAAAGTACTATATCTAAATTGGAAAGTCATACCAATTTTTTTTTTTTTTTTTGACAAGTACCTGCAAATATGAGACTGAGACTGAATCAGTTTCCAAGGAAACATCTGCAAAAATATCTTCCATAGCTCGCACCATTATTCCACGTGCAGCTGTGTCTTCCTCCCCAAGTCTTCCAAGAGTATAAGTTTTACCAGTACCAGTCTGCCCATAGGCCATAATTGTCCCATTGTAGCCATCCAGTACACTCTGCAGAAAGTTAAAGTAAGACATGGCATGTAATAAAAGGAAGTTTGTCCCCGTGAGCTTAGCTCAATTGGCAGGGAATTTGCATAATTTATGCAGGGGCCGGGGTTCGAACCCCGGACACCCCACTTCTTCACATTTAATTGTGTGAGCTCTAGCCACTAGGCTACTAGACCAAAAAAGAAAAAAGGAAGTTCCAAAGTAAGAAACAACATGATTGCACAAATTCATATTTGTTCAAGTATGAATAGTCTTTTGCACTTCCTATGATGTGATACAAGCACCAAAGTAAATAAGTGTGTTTCAGGGGTTGATTTTTAAAATAATTGATCATAAGTAATGACACATGGTTAATCCACATCACTCCATTTAAACTAGGTTTTAATTGCTGATGATGGATTCATGAAAGCATAAATCAACAATATTGTTGAGATTTCTTTTCCACCAAAGATGGCCAAACCAGATGTTCATGCACTCTCACACATCAACAAACCTGATTATCAATGTTTGTTGTGTCACCTTAGCAGTAAGTGCTTGACTTTATTATAATCTCAAGAGAGAAATTTCAAATCTCATTTGAGACATGTAAAATGGTCATTCGTGCTGTCGTTATTAATAATAATTTCCCCATCCCCAATTTTTTTATCTTTTTTTACAAAAAGTATCAAAATTTGAACCTAAACCAGCAAGCAATGAATATGAATGAATGTACACACACCTCCACAACAGGCCTAGCCACAACTTCATAAACACGTTTTTGCGACGCAAATTCAGTGAGCACCTCATCAAATTCATAAGTCTCACCATCCCAATTGTTCTTCCTAAGCTTTAACCTTTTCAGCTGCAACATAGACAAACAAGTACAATTAAATTTTCTAACAAAGCAGATAAATCTAAAATAAACAAAACGAATAAAAACCATGAAATTGATTCCGCATATACCTCAGGCTGTAATTCAACACAGTCAGCAAAATCAGCATCTGCCACAGACTCCTCGGCATTTCGTGGCCGCAACCTAACAGCTACTCTAACTCTTCCAGGAACTTGAGAAAACACAACACTAACATGTTATTTTAAGGCGTAATTATTAATTAATTAATGAATAGTTTTTGATCTCCAAATTTCACGGATCCTGATTTATTTTTCCTCAGCATTTCATTTCTAATAACTGAAAACTTAAACATACAATTATAATAACGGAATTAAAGCAAAAATGAAAGTAATTGATCTCTACATATAGCAAGAGAGAAAATGTACGAATGTGTTTGATGATAATGTAATTGATCTGAGAATGGAAGAACTGACCAGAAGTATGATGGTCCTTAGCGGCAGCGGTGGTGGTGGTGCGGCGTTGAGTTGGTTTGGACTTGACATTTGACGACGGTGGTTTCAAAGAGGTTCTGGTGTTAGTGTTAGTGTTAGTGTTAGTGTTACCGTTTTTGTTACTACTAGCACCTCCTTGAGAGAAGGTGGACATTATTATTATTGTTTGGTGGTTGATTAAAGAAAAAGGACTTGTTTGGTTGATTTGAGAATATGAATATGGCAGTTGAGTTCAACTTCACTTCTTCATTCCGCAACCGCTACAGATGTGACTCACATTAATTCATATTCATTTCAATTTGAGGTGTTCCTTCTCAACAACACACTAGTGTAGTGCGTACCATCTTTATTATATCTCTTTGACTTTATGTTTTATTCTTTATATTATGATAAAATTGCTGTGTTGGATGACGTGATCGGAGTTCGAATGTCGATACCAATTATTGTTTTAATAGATATTTAGCTCAACAAAAAAAAGTTGACAACATTATTAAACTGAACATCTTTTTAATTCAGAACTTGTTTTAGTAGATAAATGAAATAAAAATACCATAAAAGAATTACACACAAATGAAGTCAATGTTCCGATCTTCAGTGTTACGTGTGTAATAAGTTTTAAATTGATTTTGTTTTTTTTTTTTTTTTTTAAACTGTCTAATGATTAGATATTTTCATATGAATATTTGAAAAATTCAAGATTCAAACTCTAATTTATATAGCATATATAATTTCTCTATCAACTGATTTAAATTCACAAAGATAACTGTGTTTGTCATTTTTATAGACAAAAAAATGTGTTATAAAAAACATATATACATACCAAAATGTCGGATTTTGTGTGTGATAAACATTTTCGTAGCATTGGGTTTGTCGCGGGCATCAAAATGGAATAGAGAAAAAGCAACTTGAGCTCCTCATGGCTCGTGGTCCCATATACTTCTTTATTCTTACAATATTATAAATATTATTCCTCTAATAATTCATCAATTGATTTCTTTGTTATAATTTGAAAGAACAAACGCAACTCCCTTGTTTCAAATTAAAGCATGAGTACCATCATGCTTTTTTCTACCTCTTTCCACTGATTCAAAAGAGAGTGAGTAGATTTGAGCCGGCGACATTCAATATGTTTCAATTCCCTCAACAGCTCAGTTCAATTACACAAAATAGAGGAGTCGGCATTTGTACCCCACTCTTATCAACCAGTGTAATAATTTCCCCATTTTTACAATTGAATTCGGATTTGCAAACTCCGCTCAATCCAATTTTCGATCTGTAATTACTTCTAATAATCTATTTGGTCATGCTAACTAATATCTCCAAGAGAGTGGTTAAAAAACCAAAAAAGAAAGCTTTAAGTTGAAAATGACCATTTTTTTAAGCATTACTATAATTGATTCCTTAACCGGAATCCAAAGACATTAGTTAACATTTTCTAAATTTATTTACAAGCGGTGTTTTTATGTAATCTTGTTAACGTTGAGTGACTGATTTGGTTGTTATTACAATTATTATGTTTGGCATCAGATTTGTCTATACAAATATAAGAAAATGATAAAGGGAAAAAGGTCAAACGAACCACATTTAAGTATTTGTTTCTGTAGCTTTGCACCTGAGTAAAATGTCTTCTTGTGTCGTTTTCCATATAATTGTCCATTTGGCATGCTAATTAGCAAACACAAGTTACTCGGTAATGTCACACACATGTGTCCAAAAAAACATCCGGTTTCCTAAAAACAATTAAACAATTTTGAGTGTCAACTGAAACCAATCTTGAAATGCATCTATTTTGGTCACCTTCGAATATATTTCTAGAAACATGACAATGTAAATAACAGTTTCATTACTTATTATGATCTTATTCGGTTTGAGATATTAGTTTTTGTAGTTGTGCATCCATAATTGATTCACATAAAAAAGAATAGTTTCTTTTTATCAATTTAGGTATTAGAATATTACAAAATTATTTTTAACTATATTGGAGTATCTTGGAATATTCCTTAAGATTTATTGTTAGACCACTGGAACATGTCAAGTTTTCCATTTGGAAGTTTGTAGTAAAAAATCATAAAGCAAACTCCGAATTGGAAAGTGACAACAACATGCAATGTATGGAAAACATAATTTATGGACATATCCTTCCAAATTAAAAAGGTGATGAACTATCATCCTTGATCGTATATCACTGCATAATTCTAATACTTAAGTATTTTAATGTTTGAAGGTCTATTTGTACTATATATTTTAACATAAAACATATATCTCAATTCTCAATTTGTACTTTTATCCGAACATTATGAATGCCTGAAGAAAAACATAACATTATGAGCACAAACTCATTAATAGAATTATAAAATTGATCAAATTCATTTCCTTATTATGTATCCTATTTAATCTAGTACTATTTTGTAGACTTTCGTATAGACAATACATTCTGACGGAAGGCAAGGAAATAAAAGGCGATTACAAGGGGAGAGAGTATGCGATTTGGTGGCTATATAAAAGATGTAACTTATATATTTAATGTCTTAAAGATTTTAAGTAGAGATGTGGTGTCTCCATCCTCTACGGTCCTAGAGCATTTTTGTTGTTTGCGGCGCTCCTTCAAACTCATCAACAAGTGTATTAAAATCTTGATTCGATTTGGGGGAGGAGCAGAAGTGGATCCTAGTATCGAAAGTTGAAAGAAAGATTGGTGGTAAGATTCACACTTAGAAAGGAAGATTGGTAAGTTCAAGTGATGAATTTGTTGCTATAAAAGTTGAAAGAATAAATGGATAAAAAAAAAGATGGTGATATATGCATTTTGTTAGTTGTGGGAGTTTCCATCATATTCTCACTCACTGAAGACAATGTATTAGGGTAGGATAACTAGGATCCAACATTCAAGCTGGGCTAATTAGCTAGGAGACCCTCGATATTAATTAATCTATGAGATTACTGAGATTCAAGTCAAACATTGTTGAATAAACAAATTGATTCAACCAAATGAATGGATGATAATTAAGCACTTGTTAATTAATCTTGACTCAACCGGATGAATGGATAATTAATTAGACCATCACATTTTTTCTTTTCCCCTCCAAATTCAATGGATATCTATATTGTTGTCTCATGCATACAAACTAAATAAAGTAATCTTTTTTAAGGTGTCGGGTCTTGAACTAAACTTTTTAAAGTTAAAGAGATAACTCTCAACCAAGTGACCTCTCAGGAGACAAGTTTAATATAGACATTATGAGATAAAGATTATATAGAATCAGAATTTTATCAATCTAGTTTGAACAGTCACTTTATATGCAACTACCAAAGAAAGAAATGGGCACTTGTACGTTGAGATTGCCCTATAGCTAGGTAGTTTCAGCAGCGGGATATGTCTAAGTTATTAAAGGCACTCTTCAATCAATTAAGTGGACCTTATAGAAAGGCTAAAAAGCATATACATTTGTTGGAGATTTTCAAGAGAGAAAGGGAGAAGAAGGACGAGAACGTGCTCCACCAATGCAGTGATAGGTTGAGAGTGATCTTCCTTGGATTCACTCTTTCTCCCTCCATTATGAAGACTGATCAATAAAGAGTTTATAAAGTTAATTGACCAAAATGAAAGTGAGTGTGGTCCTATGTATGAATGTAGCACGAGGGCTTAAAAATTCAACAATGTTTTTACACAACAAAACCTCGAGAGTACTCTAAAAAAGCAAGAAGATCTGACCCAATTTATGTGAAACCCACAAATCAATGATAAAGTTCAAGATATACTCCAACTATCTTGGTTAGATGCATTATTTTTTTTAATGAACTATCCCAAATTATATTTTGAAACAACTCTTATAAGTTGAATTGATTGTTTATTAAATCTTAGCTAAAAAAGTTTAGGGGCAGCGGGTTGTAGCAATTCATATGTCTTAATCTTCTTTTCTTTTTTGAATAAAGTCATGTGTCCTAATCAAGGATTGGCAAGATCTAACATTTTTCATTCAATATGTTCTTCACATTAACAATTTTTGGGGCTTACCCTAAAAGCAAAGTTAACAAGACATAACCTCTCAATCAATCAAAAAACATCTCAAAAACATAGATAACAGTAATTGAACAACCTAAATATATTCATTTATCATTTGCATCATACGAGTTTCTATTTTTTAATGAGCAAAGATATACTACTCATAAAGAGTAAAAGTGGTACTACATCTATAATAAAAAGTCAAATACAACAAAATCGAACATAAACAATCAACAAGACAATTACATCAATCCGAGTAATTAATCAAGGAATTTCAACCTGATCTTCCAACAAACAAACCTCATGACACCGTTTTTATCCATCATACTGACGCAAGACAATCTTCAACTATACCCTTAAAATATGATCATATTTCTCAACATCCACATACACCAAATTACTGTCCAAATTAAATGTCTCACTCATTTAATTCTTTATATTCTTATATAATTTGCCCGTCGATTTTTACTTGGTAATAGTTCATTAAAAAAAATTGTTCTTATTTACATTCGGTTTTTAAATCGGTATTTATATAAATCATTTTACATATTTAGTTAACCGATTTTATTTTTTTAACATCTACATTAATGAAAACAAATGAGTGAGTAGAATAATTTTTTTTGAGCAAGAGTGAGTAGAATAATAGAGTTTCTAAAATTTGTTTATTAATCAATATTATTTTTTACGGGAAATGTTAACCTTGTGTCCTAAGAGTACAAATTAAAAAATTACATATAAGAATATAATCTTGAAAATTGTACATTTGATATCTTAAAAATTTATCTCTTCAATATAAAATTTCTACTTAAATCCCCATAACTCCTTATCTCGTGTCCTTATAGCATAAATTAACATGATCCATGCTCAAAATAATCTTTAAAAACATGTAAATAGGTAAAGAGGGAGTTCCTTAAAAAAAAGGTATAGAGGGAGTTCCTTAAAAAAAAGGTATAGTGGGAGTTTATTTGAGTAGTCAAGATTAAAACTTTCAAAATGAATTTGCATAATTCAAAGGAATGAAACCGAAAGATTGATTTTAATAAATGATCCACTCGAGATATTGTATAAAATTTTAAGAACCAATATAACAAATCAACAACAGCAGAGGCATTACAAATAACAAAAAATAAAAAACAATAAAATCGGAATTTTAGTATTTTTATGAGTGTCATTTAATTCATACTTTTAAGCTAAAAATAAAAATCAACCAACTGCTTTGAACTTTGTTTCAACTTTAACTTTTAAGTCAAAAACGTGGAACAAAGACAACCAAAAAAAAATTGAATTTTTTTGAAATCGCTAAGGTAGATTGGTTAACAATTATTATTTAAATAACATGTCAATTGATCTCGTTCAAGAGCTCGATTCATAATGGTATGCTAGGCTACTTATTTATAATTAGTCTACATATCTATGGTTCGAGAACATCCGATGTGGGACTTATTTTCTCTTATCGACAAACCTAGTGCCATACGTTGGTGCTGCAAACCAACATTTCTTTTTGTTCATCCATTGCACAAAACTTCAACTGATATTTCATCCTTGCTATTGGGTATGCCATCTGAAGGAACAACTTCAAACTACACTGGTTAGAGGTACTGAGTATGTCATCTGAAGGAACAACCTAACAAACTACATTGGTTACAAAAGCATTACTACAACAATTGGTATTCATTATTGGCTAATAATCCTAATGTGAATGTGCCTCGTGTTGATTGATGATCAGCAAGAGTTGGATACGTTCGATCCATTCCTTCAAAAAAATAAGAGTTGGATACAGTTCGACCCATCCGATTTCCATTGAGTGTGCCTTTTAATGTACTGGATCGGGTCATTGTTATAAGCAAAAGACTATTTTTTAGACTCATTAAACAACTTATGTATATGGTTTATATTATAGAGCAGATGTATTAGTTGTTTAATTAATTTTTAAAAAATGGTTTTTTTGCTTATAATAGTGACCAAAGGAAGTATATTGGTGATGTATGAAAATCAACAAGGCCAGGTTATGATTCCATAATCTATGTCATGTAGCTTCGTTCAGAAAATTAGGCCAGTAGACACAGAAACTTCAGATTCACAGAGTTGTGTCTTGTAAGCCATGACTTCTTTAGTTTACATGATCGTAATGCATTGCAGAGACTTATCGGTGAGTTTAAATGGTTCATGATTTAGAATTCTGATAGCCCACGCAACATATTTATGTAATATAGTATTGACCTTCACTATACACAAAGTATTCTATTGACATTGACAAAATAATACAGGGAAAGGTCACTTTAATGTATCAGTATGCAGTTGGATTCTCTAGTGGAGACAGTATCATGTGAAAAGAAAGCTAGATACCAAAGTTACATCTTATAGATTCCATCTTTGTCACTGAATAATTTTGTAAATCAGTAAAAGATTAGGACTTTCATTCAAGCGTAAATGCTATGTCCAGATACTTGTAATCAAACAATTCAATCAGATTTTTAGTACAATGTGTGCGGATCATTTGTCTGTTGACTGTTGTTCTTATTCAAAGAGAAAATTTTCATGACAATGTCACTGTGTTAAGCCATAGATGACATGAAATCTGTAAGAATGGATCTTGCAATAAAACTCAGTAATCCAAAAAATAAAATTTTCTGTATTTTTACAAATATACATAATACATTGCTATTGAAATGAGAAAATTTAAGTCAGCATTCAGATAGAAAGGAAATTCTCCCACTTCATTCATTATTAGTTTTTATTAAATGGTCTTAGAAAGAGGTAACTTTAATGTTTTCCAATTTCCACTAATTCAATTTTACAGTCTTAGTTTTAGAACTGATTTTTTCCCATTCTCTACTTACATATCTCTATAGATATGGTTGATTAAGAATGGGACAGTCATCTATATCGGCCTTTGCATGCCGCAAACCTATTACCTTAATCATATTTTGCATAATAGTCGTATTTCAAAGTTGACTATGAAGTAAAATGTTGACTTTGTTTACAAAGGATGGTGAGAGATGTGGAAAAGATAAATAAGATTGATGGTCAACTTGAAGATTTCAGAAAATAATCAAAGTTTTTGAATGTTGCAAATGCAAATTTTCATTGGACTAGAAAAATTAATGAAATAAATTGGTACTTCAATTCCTCAAATTACTTAGCACCTACAATGTGTGATTGGTTTTATATGTTTGCTTTTATATGTTTGCTTCTCGCATGCAGCACTGGATTTTTAGCCAAATCAATAGCAGATTTGTTGTCTATGGACAATCATAGGCTTGCACACTTCAGTCAGCAATTCTTTTAGTGCAGAATCTAACCAAATTGCTTAACCAAATTCTTTTCACTGGTTGGTAGTGCAACCACTGGCTGTTTCTTGGTACACCATGAGATTGGAATTTGGAACATTAAGGAACTTAAACAAGTATCTTGAAGTGATCTTTCTATCTTGCAGCTTATCTTCAAACCGGGCTGCATAAAGTACGATACCAGTTTCATATAATTTCTTCTTGCATTGACTGGACACATATGTCATATTCTAAGGTTCCTTTGGTGTATTTTATTACCCTTGTAGCTGCAAGTTAGTGAGAGCTCCTAGGTTCAATCATGAACCTACTGATTATACCTACAGAAAACATAATACCTGGCCTGCTATTACACAAATATCTTAATCAAGTGAGATATGTCTAAGCTAAAGGCACTTTTCAATCAATTAAGTGGACCTTATAGATACTTTATCTTTTTTTTCTGAAGTCAGAGAAAGGCTAAAAAGCATATACATTTGATAAAGATTTTCAAGAGATAAAGGGAAGAGGAGGACTAGAATGTGATCCACCAATGCAGTTATAGGTTGAGATTGATCCTCCTTGGATTCGCTCTTTCTCCCTTCATTATGAAGACTAATCAATAGAGTTTATAAAGTTAATTGACCAAAATCAAAGTGAGTGTGATCCTATATATGTATGAATGTAGCACGAGGGCTTAAATTCAACAATGTTTTCACACAACCAAACCTCAAGAGTACTCTAAAAAAGCAAGGAGCTATGGCCCAATTTATGTGAAACCCACAAATTAATGATAAAGTGCTAAAATTAAAGATATACTCCAACTCTCTGGTTAGATGCATTGGATTTTTTTAATGAACTATCCCAAATTATATTTTGGAGCTCAGTATATTAAGGTAGAGAAAATGTGAGAAACAATTCTTATAATTTGAGTTGATTGTTTATTAAAGCTTAGCTAGAAATGTTTAGAATCAGCGGGTTGTTTCAGTTCATATGTCCTAATCTTCTTTTCTTTTTTTGAATAAAGTCATATGTTATAATCAAGGATCGGCAAGATTTAACATTTTTCATTCAATATGTTCTTCACAATGTAACAATTTTTGGGGCTGACCCTAAAAGCAAAATGTTGAGAATTTACTCAAAATTGAGGATTGAAAATCTTCCAAAATCGTAGCACGATTTTGTACCAGTTTTGAGACAGTCTTCTAAAAAATCATGTTACTATAGGTAAAAATCGTGCTACGATTTTGTGCTGAAGGAGAAAAACAAGGGTTTGGAAGCATACCAAAACTAAGGTTTGTAGAGAATTCTTTTGGCAACAAACACTAGGGTTGAGATTGAATCATCATTGATTCACCTTGGAGAAACACTGTTAAGATTGAGTCTCTTGGTCACGGGTAGAGATTCGAAATTTTGAGTAGAATTAGGTTTGAACACTAATTCTTGTAACCCTTTTGGAATCTTTTGTAAAGTTACTCAAAGTGGAACGGAGAACTACATCTCTCCCCTAGAGTAGGTAAGTATTGGACCGAAACAAATTTTCGTGTCTTCTCTTTCTTTCTCCTTTGTTGTTTTTGTTTGTGTTTATAATTGTCATCCATGTTGCTTGATTATTTTGCTCCACATATCAAATATTTTATTGATGTGATTTTTAACGAATTCAAAACACAAAGTTAAGAAGATATAACCTCTCAATCAATATAAAAAACTTTTCAAAAACATAGGTAACGTTAATTGAACAGCCTAAATATCTTCTTTTTTTTTGCATCATACGAGTATCTATTTTTTTTATAAGCAAAGATATATTACTCATAAGGACTAAAAGTGGTACTACATCTATAATAAAAGTCAATTACAACTAAATCGACCATAAACAGTCAACATGACAATTACATCAATCTGAATAATTAATCAAGGAATTTCAACTCGATCTTCCAACAAACAAACCTCGTGACACCGTTTTTATCCATCATACTAACGCAAGACAATCTTCAACCATAACCTTGAAATATGATCATATTTCTCAACATCCACATACACCAAATTACTGTCCAAATTAAATGTCTCACTCATTTAATTCTTTATATTCTTATATAATTTGCCCGTCGATTTTTACTCGGTAATAGTTCATTAAAAAAAATTGTTCTTATTCATATTTCGTTTTTTTTTTTTGGATCAGGTAGTCTAGTGGCTAGAATTCACTTTATAAGGTGAATAAGTGGGGTGTCCGGGTTCGAACCCCGACCCCTGCATATAATAATGCATTGTCATACCAACTGAGCTATGCTCACGGGACATTCACATTTCATTTTTAAATCGGTATTTATTACCTTATAAATCATTTTACATTTTTAGTTAACAATTTTTTTTTTACATTTACATTAATGAAAACAAATGAGTGAGTAGAATAATAGATTTTTTCTAAAAATTGTTTATTAATCAATGTTAATTTTTTAAGGGAAATGTTAACATTTAGAAAATTACATATAAGGATATAATCTTTAAAATTGTACATTTGATATCGTAAGAATGTATCTCTTCAATATAAAATTTCTACTTAAATCCCCACAGCTTCTTATCTCGTGTCCTTATAGTATAAATTAACATGATCCATTTCTTAATATGCCCAAAATAATCTTTAAAAACATGTAAATAGGTAAAGAGGGAGTTCCTTAAAAAAAAGTATAGAGGGATTATTTATTTGAGTAGTCAAGATTAAAACTTTTTAAAATGAATTATATAATTCAAAGGAGGAAACCAAAAGATTGATTTGAAGAAATGATCCACTCGAGATATAGTATGAAATTTTAAGAACCATTATCTCAAATCAACAAGAGCATAGGCATTATAAATAACAAAAAATAAAAAACAATAAAATCGGTATTTTTGTATAAAAAATAGTTTGTTTATGAGCGGCTTTTAATTCATACTTTCAAGCTAAAAATAAAAATCAACAAACTGCTTTGAACTTTACTTCAACTTTAATTTAAAAATAACTTTTAAGTCAAAAACATGGAATAAAACAACCTAAAATAGTGAAAATTAAAAAAAGAATTGAATTTTATTGAAAAGCTCTAAAGAAATCTATTATCATTTATTTAAATAACATGTTAATTGATCTCCTTCAAGAGCTCAATTCATATTGGTATGCAACGCTACTTATTAGTTATTTATCATTAGTCTATATATCTCTATGGTACGACAACATCCGATGTGGGACTTACTTTCTCTTGTTGACAAACCGTGCCATACTTTGGTGCTGCAAACCAACCTTTCTTTTTGTTCATCCATTGTACAAAATTTCAACTGATGTTTCATCCTTTCCATTGGTTATGCCATCTGAAGGAACAACTTGAAACTACACTGGTTAGAGGTACTGTTGAACAACCTCAAACTACATTGGTTACAAGAGCATTATTACAATAATTGGTATCTATTATTGGCTAATATTCCTAATATGAATGTGCCTCGTGTTTATTGATGATCAGCAAGAGTTGGATACGTTCGATCCATTCCTTCAAAAAAAAGTTGGATACAGTTTGACCCATCAGATTTTTATTAAGTATACCTTTTAATGTATTGGATCCGATCATTGTTATAAACAAAAGACTGTTTTTTGAGATTCATTAAACAACTTGTATATGGTTTATATTATAGAGCAGATATATTAGTTGTTTAATTAATTTAAAAAAGTGGTTTTTTCTTATAACAGTGACCAGACGGAGTGTAATGGTGATGTATAGAAATCAACAAGGCTAGATTATGATTCCATAATCTATGTCATGTAGCTTTGTTAAGGAAATTAGGTCAGTGGACAGAACAACTTCAGACTCACAGAGTTATGTCTTGTGAGTCATGACTTCTTTATTACATGATCGTAATGCATTGCGTAGACTTTCCATATAGATAAGATGTAACACCTTTTTCTTTACTTAAAAAGAAGTAGGACATGTGAATAATCACACCTTTTTCGTTAGTTTCACTTCACTGAACTATATGTGGTGACAATAAATCTTTTTAATATTTCATTTTTATTGTCTAATGTACTACAAAAAAAAATTCTTCTAACTTCATACGACAATGTGGTGTGCAAAGGACCCTAATGAACAGAGAAAGCCTAATTCATCCACTTTACAAAATATATTTTTTTGTATACATTCACTTCACCAATTAACATCATGTGCAAATATCGACCAAAAGTAAAAGCTCCATGTGTTGTTCATAATAAACCTGTATCATACAGGGTTATACTACATTTAAATTTCACAAAAATTTACTTTTAAAAAGAACTTTCACTGAAGTTTTAAATATTCAACTATTTTGAGCTTAAAATATGCTAATATAAACACAAACTTATAGGTGAGTTTAAATGGTTCATGATTTTTAATTCTGATAGCTCGAACATTCTAGCACACAACATATTTATGTAATATAGTATTGATCTTCATTATTCAGATATGATGTAGTTATTTTCTCATAATATCATACAATGACATTTAAACTAAACAGTGACATTGCTCTTACACCTTGTTTTCTATATACTAGTGTCTTACACTTCCATTTTTAAAAATAATTTCTCTCTTTGCCTTCTTCATATGAAAGGGAAGTATAGAGTAAAATTAGAAATAGCATTATACGAAATGTAAAATAAATGAAAAAAGGTTTAAGCATTCTTATCAATGTACTATACACGAAGTATTCTAATGACATTGACAAATAATACAGGGAATTGTCACTTTAATGTATCAGTATGCAGTTGAATTCTCTAGTAGTGGTGGGGACAGTATCATGTGAAAATAGAACAGTTTCAAAATGCAAATTTTAAATTGGACTTGAAAATAAAATTCTGGCGCACTTGTCAGAATCTTATGGCAGTGAGATGCGTCCCAAGCTGTATTAGGTTGTTATTTGCATAGTATCCTTGGCCTTAAAGTTACGAGCATGGTTGGAGTTCCTTCCAGATGGTAAGAGGTGCTGAACTATTTCCTTTTGTGGTTTAGTATTGTGTTCAGTGTTCTCAAAAACTTGTGTTATGTGACTCATTTACTCATTAATAAGATTGTTTCCACATCTATTAACGTTTGTTTGTACTATATCTCGAACGACCATTTATTAAAGAAAAGAAAATTAAATTAAAAAAGAGATTACTAAATAGTTTGATATGAGAGAAAATGAAAGAAAATTATGATAAGAAAGAAATATGCATATTAATAAAATGACATGAACATCCTTAATTATGATAAGAAAGTTATATGCCTATTATGATAAGAAAGAATTATGAAAGAGTATTGCAGATAATTTTTAGATGTGTAAGAGCAATCTTCATAGTTTGTTGGTAATGACCTCGGCCTTCCTTCTAAAGTACATTATTTCAACCCATATATTCACCATGGATGAGAAAAAGAGCAAGGTAAATAGAGTTTATCAAACGAAAATTAGTGCTAAACATCATCAAGATTAATCACACCGCACAATTACAATTTTACACATGATCAAACATCTGAGTGAACAAATCTCTTACTACTTGAACCATTTCATTATTGATATAAAAAATAGATTTTTTTTAGAGGAGAGAGAAAATATGGTTTAAGAGATTGAACTAATTTTATAACAAAAAAATCCATTTTATATAGTTGTATCTAAACAAATTAAATTATTTGTTTAAAAAAAGTGATTTTTATTGTGCTAAACAAACACAAAATAGATTCTGATTTTTCATAAAATATCTAAACTATAATCTCTAAATTATTTTATGTGAAAATCACTTTTATTTTAATCTGTAACAAACGGACCCTTAACTGCTTCTCATTTGAAGCAGTTTTTAGATTTTTTTTAGATTCTGATTTTTTTAAAAAGCCGTAACAAACGTGATTATTTTATTAAAAAAATTGATTTTTTTTCTTAAAAAAACTACAACAAACGGACTCTATATCTTATTTATAAAAGTTCTTTGTCTCTTAGGCAACTTTTTTGGCTCAAAAAAGTTGTTGCAAATTTCCTTCCTAATTTTTTTTTTTATTTAGAAAATGATCGCGCATTTTATCGTTTTATATACTAGCGAAAAGACGGGCACTCACGTGCCGTCTTTCCGCTCATTTTATTGCACTAACGTTTGAAAATTAATAACGGTGTTTAAAAATTAAAAATGTAAATGTTTGTGGCTCTCAAGTTATAATAAACAAACTAACCATGTTATCTATTTGACACCAATCTAACTAAAAAAACCTCGTGCCAAACGTGGGTGCCGCAAACAAATCTTTCTTTTTGTTCATCCATTGCACAAAACTTCAACAGATGTTTCATCCTTGCTATTGGGTATGTCACATGAAGGAACAACCTCAAACTACACTCACTAGTTTACAAGAGCATCACAATCACTGGTACCAATTAATGGTTAATATTCCCAATGTGAATATACCTCGTGTTGATTGATCGATGATCAACAAGAGTTAGATATGGTTTGATCCATTGGATTTTCACTCCGTGTGCTTTTAATGTATAGAATTCTGCTCTTCTTCCGACACAAAACACTCGCGTCCAGCTGTACTTCCGAAAATACTCCTGCGTGAGTTAAGTCACGCAACGTGACTTAACTCACACACGTTATATTTCTGCGTGACTTAACTCACGCTGGTTTTTCACTACCATTTTTTTCTTTCTTATTCTTTCTTTACGATAGAACATGAATTATTAGCAAAGAAGGTTTGGAAGGTAATCGAAAGTGTGGAACATGAATGAATTAGTCAGTAATCATTCATCAATACTAGCAAAGAAGGTTTGGAAGGTAATCGAAGGTGTGGAAGGTAATGAATTATTTAGTTTCATTACCGTCAAATAATATAATTCTTCAAATTATTTAGTTTCATTACCAATCATTCATCAATACTAGCAAAGAAGCTCCGAAAGGTAATCGAAGGTGTGGAAGAAGAAGAATTTTATAGCGTATTTCCTCTGCCGCCGAATCGTAAAGAAAGAGGAAGAAGAAAAGGAAAATGGCAGTGAAAAAATGTGTGTGAGTTAACTACGCAGCGTGACTTAAGTGGCGCAGATTTTAACACTTGCGTTACTTAACTAACGCATGGGTATTTTCGGTATTTCAGCTGGGCGCGAGCAAAATGTGCTGGATAAAGAGCAGGATTCTTATGTATATTTGGTGATGCATGGAAATCAACAAGGACAGGTTACGATTCCATAATCTATGTCATGCAGCTTTGTTCAGGAAATTAAGCCAGTGGACATAGCAACTTCAGATTCACATAGTTGTGTCTTGTGAGCTACAGACGACAATGTGGTGATAAAAAGAACTGGTCATACTCTGAACTACATACGACAATGCGGTGTGCAAAGGACGCTAATAAACAGAGAAAGCGTAATTCATCCACTTTACAATATATTTTGTGTACATTCACTTCACCAATTAATATCATGTCAATTTAAATGATTGTAAAAAGAAATCATGTCAATTTAAATGGTTCATGATTTAAAATTCTGATAGTCTGAACATTCTAGCACAACATCTTTATGTAATATAGCATTGATCTTTACGATTTACATTGATGTAGTTTTATCTTCTCATAATCTCATACAATGAAATTTTAACTAAACAGTGATATTGCTCTTACACTTTCCATTTTTGGATTAAGAGAGAGAAGAATAAAAATAATAAAAAAGAATAGAAATAGCATTATTAGAAATGTGAAATAAATGAAAAAAAAAAAAAAAGGTTTAAGCATTCTTATCAAAGTATTCTATTGACATTGACAAAATAATACAGGGAAAGTCAAAAGTGTATCAGTATCTTATAGATTCCATCTTTGTCACTTAGAATAATTTGGTAAATCAGTAGAAGATTAGGACTTTCATTCAAGCGTAAATGCTACTTCGAGATACTTGTAATCAAACACTTCAAATATTCTCAGAGCTTTCGCGGGATGATTTGTATATCCGGTATGCAGCTATACACATTGTGAAATTACCTATAACAGTTAGTGCCGCTTGAAGAGCTACCAATACCTGCATCTCATTACAATAAGCCATTAATTTCATATGTACAACCCCTATTTCACATTCAATCAGATTTTTAGTACAATATGTAAGGACGGATAATTATCCATTGTTCTTAAGCAACAAGAAAAATTGCATGACAACATATCTGCGTTGAGCCATAGAAGACGTTATGAAATTTATAAGAATGAATCTTGCAGAAAAACTCAGTAATCCAAAAAACAGATTTTCTGTATTTTCACACACACACATAACAGTAGCACATTGGTATACAACAACAATCAGGCCTTTTCCCACTAAGTTGGGTTGGCTACATGGATCAAATTGCGCCATAATCGTATTTGGTTCATGTCATAGAGATTCAACAAAGTTTTATGTTGGCTGTTGAGGCCTAACACAACCCTCTCTTTCATCCGGGCTTGGGACTGGCTAGGCATAGCAAGGCTCTGCCTAGTACATTGGTATACCAATGCCAATTTTGTTTCTAAATAAATGAGAAAATTTAAGTCTACATTCAGATAGAAAGGGGATTCTGCCACTTCGTCTTAAATTATTACTTTTCTTTCAATGGTCTTAGACAGAGGTAAATTATTGTTTTCCAATTTCCACTAACTTACCGTCTTAGTTTTAGAACTGATTTTTGTCCCATTCTCTATAGGACATGGTTGATGAAAGAAGGGATAACCATCTACACAGGCCTTTAAACACCGCAAACTTGTCACCTTAGCCATATTTTATGTTATAGTCATAATTTCAAAGTTGACTATGAATAAAATGTGAACTAGATTGTCTAAAAAGGATGGTGAGAGATGTGGAAAAGATAAATAAGATTAATGATCAAATTGTAGATTTTGAAAATAGATCAGAAAAAGTTTATACTGCAAAGTGAAAATTCTACACTAGAAAAACCAAAACTCTAGCACAGTTGTCAGAATCTTATGGCAATGACCTGCATCCCAACCTGCAGAAGTTTGTTGTTTCCGAAGTATGTTTTACCTTAGATTTTGAGAATGGTTAGAGATGGTAAGAAACCAAATTAATAAAATAAATTGTATTCAATTCCTCAAATTACTTGGTATCTGCAATGTCTGAATTGTTGTATAATTTTCTATGTCACACCAAGAAAAGAAACTGTTTAAAACAAAATAAGCATGATGTTGTATTTGTGGTGGCTAATTGGCCAAAAAGAAGCAAGTTGCAAAAGCAAATTAGTATATTGTGAATGATATTTCGTTAGGTGATGATTAGTCTGTGACTTAGTGGAGAAAGATTAAAATATATATTTGTATTTGGATTCTCTGAGTAAAGACAACTCTTTTCAAGTTGAAAAAGTACTTGCAGATGATTTGGAGGTTTCTAACTGTGGTGATGATGCGTGTAAAGTGTAACGAAGGTGGAAATTTCATGGATAATGAAAAGATGAAGATAATATGCAAGATGATGACTATTGGATTATGACTTGAAAGATTACCCAGGCAAGATTCTAGAGATCTAGACTCTAAAGTTGAAATGCTGGACTATTTATTTTTGTGATTTAAAGGCGTTCTCAAAAACTTATGATATGTGATGTATCATGACTTGTATGTGACCCTGTGAATGTGATTTAGAGGTTAATTTTCTAATCAATGTTATTTTCTATGCATGTGTATGAACTGTGTGCTTAAGTAACATTTTTAATTTCATGAAGGATCTTACAGTCTGCTACAGCCTACAATCCTGCTTTTTACGATCATTCACTCATTCCCGACCTTAGGTATAATATTAATTTTGGCAATAATGATAGCATAAAAAATAAAAAAGAGAAACCGGCCCCAAGGCCATGGCGACAATTGTTGACAGCAAGAGATTGATTATTTTGCTTGTCACCAATAATTTCAACTCCAACCGCCTCACACAACTCAGGCAAATGAGATGGTAACCAAAGCCCAGCGTCCGGCTTTGCTTTGTGCAAAATTCTGAATATAATGTGGAATCAACCAACCAAAATCCACCAAGCTGCCTATCATGATAATGTATATAAATAATTTCTTTTTTATGGAATTGGTGTGATGAGATTTTGATCAGAGGCTACACCAATCCTATTCCTAATAGACCAGATTTCTTGACATGCTTTGGTTTCTTTTGGGGAAGGTCCCCATTTGGCATTCGGTTTAGACGGTATATGAAGGACTGGAGCAGTATCATTTAAGTGTTTATCATGGAGAGCTTAAGTTATGGAAGTCAATAAAAAATAGTTTTTGAACATGTCATAAACAATTTTCATAAGTTCTATCAAACAGTATCACAATTCACAAGTGCTTATACTAGTAGGTAAACTCAAATAAACCAATTTAAATGTCCCCCAAATGCAACCTCTACCTAAGCCCTCACTTTGTCCAAATTCAACAATGTTGAGAGAAAATCATTCAGGCACAAAAGCTTCTGTAGCCATTCATGGTGTTTTGTGACAAATTAAATTATACAATAAGATCCATTTCAGATTTAAATATGAATGGTGCCGTCAATCAACAATTCTAGTAGTAGTAAAGTAATAGATGTTCTGTATAGAGAAAAAAAGGCTTTCTTACCTCAAGGGAGTCAGAGTTATAAAAGAAATGCCATGTGCATGCACAAAATGCTCCACCAAGTAGAGGTACCTACAACAATTAGATAACATAGGGTTAAGAGTTATGCAAACTACATTTGCAATTACAAATGGAAATATAAGATATGAAGTAAAAGACATGCATAGAGTAACATAGCAATGGAACAAAGAGATGATAATAATACAAAAATGACATTTTTATACACATTTTCAAGCAAATTTCGACAACAATATGGATGATTAACACATTTAAAATAAGTGGTTACATTCGGTGGTGATTAATGAATATAACAATTTTTTTTATAAAAAAATGAATATAACAATCTATCACAACTCATTAATCGTCCCTAAATGTTATTAATCATGATTTTCAAGTGTTCAAATATACACGATATCAATTAACCATTCAAATTGTGTTCAAATCTAGAAGATTTTCATGTGTTCAAATATACATGATATTCGTAAACTACGCTTTATGTTCAAATATACACCAAAAAATCGTAGTTAATGACGTTCAAAATTGTGTTTGATTTATGATTAATGAGTTGCAGCAACTTGTTATATTCATTAACCATCCAATTAAACATGTAAAGGAACACAATCACAACACAAAAACATATGGAAATTCCAAAACCGAAGAAAAAAACACGACCGTTGTCGAATGACAACCACGCAAATTTTTACAACACATGCTCTCAAACACCCATCGGCCCTAGTACACCCATGCCACACCGTCCAAAGCAAATACCTAACTACATCTCACAACACTCTAAGACAAGAGCGCAAGAGAAAAGAAAAAAGTTTGATACAAGTTTAAAGTGTTGTATAAATAGTCTTGATCTCCTTCTTCCTTTACAATCCTAAGAAATGTGGGACTTCTCCAACATGTATGTTTTCAACCAACAACAATTTGAACTACCTCAACTACGTTAATCACTCAATTTGTTATCTTATTTTGTGTCAAAATAATAATAACAGTAAAGTAATTTTTTTTAAAGAATTAAAATTAAAAGACTTACCATCCCCCAAGAAAGACCCTTCCAAGCTTCATGCCCAGATTTCTCTCCATATTGCCACACCAAAGCCATAGCTATAATCCTGTTTTCAATAAAAAAAATAAATAAAAATGAAGATTAAAATACTAGAGTAGTAGATAGAAGGGATACCATTCAACGACGCTGGAGACATGAACAGCCCAAGTGGGTAAAGACAGTGCATTGGATGGTTCTTGAAGTTCAAGTTGAAGTGGAAGTTGGATATACGAGGAAGTTGTTTCTACAATGTTGAGGAAATGGGAGAGACCAGCTTTTGGCTTTAAGGTTCCAAATCGACAACTACTGTTATTTACAACTCTTGAATTTGACGGAAACGGGATTTTGGGAGTACAACAACATGGTTTTGCTAAGTACAGCGTAGCTGCAACAGCCATGGTTTTGCTACTTCCTTCTTGACCTATTGTTTTTTCAGATAACTCAATCTTCCATCCACATGTTAATCTACTGCTGCAAGCAAGTGTGGGGGCAAAAGCCCCTCTCTGACGTTTTTTTAAGGTTTGGAAAATGAATTAGAAATTGATTCAAGGGAATTTTATGAATTAAATATTTTTTGAAGGCATTGGTTAAAGAATGAATTAATTGTTGATTTAGTGTGCACCTCGCTCTCACATAGGTCTCTGACTTAGGATTAAATACAAAAAAGTATTTGATTTTGCACTTTCGTAGTTATCACTTTAATCACTGACGTTAAATAATTATGTTAAGTGTGTCACGGAGATTAAAGTGAAAGTAGAAAATTGTCATTAGTCCCTAAACCAAAAAGCAATATATCCAACTTGAATCTCAAATCTCTTAATCCCTTAAATTAAAAATCTTAAATCCATAATTTATTATCTTATTTGACAATATTAATATAACATTTTTTTTTGTCAACATATAGCGATCTTTTATTTAAAATTAAAAAATAGAGATTAATAATATCAACATAAATTATTATTTTTGTTGCACAATTGGTTGTTTAATAATGTGGACAAAGTTTTACCGTTAAGCATAAAAGAAATACATAAAACATTCAATACAATTTATAAAACATACAATATTCAATACATCTGAAGAATTTTCTTTTTACAATGTTTACTTGTTTAGAAAAAAGTCATATTTTTTTTACAAGAGAAAAAAGCCACATATTAGTGTATATTTTTTTTAGGGATTTGAGATTTAAGTTGGGGATATTGATTTTTGGTTCAAGGACTAAAGTGACCATTTTCTACTTTCACTTTAGTCCATGTGTCACACTTAACAAAATTATTTAACCTCAGGGACTAAAGTGATAACGGAAGTGCAGAGTCAGGGACCTATGTGACAGCGAGGTGCAGAGTCAGGGACTAAAGTGACCATTTGCTCGTTAAAGCATTCCTTAATAGATTTTCTTTTTTTGAAAATATAGAGCTTTACTTTTGTATTAACAATAATTATACCATTTTTTAACGCAAACTTGCCTATTATAGATCTTTAACTAATGCTAGAAGGACGCTCGTTAACATACTCCTATTAAATAAATAAAAATGTTAACTAATGCCCAGAGACATGACACTAGCTAAGGAAATAAAAATTTAACCAAAGCTCTATTGCTTAAAACTCCTTCATGTCTATTACCTTATTTATCAAGTTACTTTCGTGAGATTGTTATGCGTAAACGGAACTTGTTGTGAATTCAGACAAAATCACACCAATGAATAACAAAGATGTGTGGAGAAAAGGAAGTGGTAATCAATAGATAAAGTGTCTCCAAGCAACAACAAAAACAGACCTAAATCTAAGTGTAGATCAACACCACAAGCATAATGAAAGCAATAAAGATAAGCAATGAAAGAAAGGAACAAACACACCAAGATGGTAACCCAGTTTGGTCCAATATGACCTACTTTGGGGAAGAGAGCAGCCCTCCAATCCACTAAGATGAAAGTGATACAAATGAGTTACAAGAGATTAGCTTAAAAGCTCACAAAAGAACAAGACCTAATTTTTACCCATTTTCATGTCACCAACACTCTCAATGAATCCCAAGAGAAAACACAAAAGGAAGCTTTTTGATCCTTCCAATGGTGAGATCTCACTACCCAAGGTGTTTACAATGTTTCCCAACCCAAGAGAACCTCACTACAAAGACACTCAACCCTAAAGTTACCTCCTTTGCAATCCAAGTTTCTCTCACTTCAAGCTCTTCTTCAAAATCTGCAAAGAAACACTTATATAGCAGTCTTCAACTGTCAAAATCGTGTCACGTTTGGTGCGTACGACCCAAGGTACGACAAACCTTATCCTGAAAACGTGCCCAACAAGTTGAAAATCGTGTCACGTTTTCCCAAAATCGTGACACGATTGAGCACCTAGAAAACCATGCTCACTGCCCACCAAAATTGTGACACGTTGATGAAATCGTGTCACGATTTCTCTGTTCCTCCAAAACACAATTTGAAGCCAAATACAACAGAACTCTTTATTTTATTTTGAAAAATTAATATGATCTTTACCAATAATGAAATGTACTAAATGACAAGAGATTTAAACTCTTTAAACAAATAGTTATGGTTTGAATTTAATCTTTTGCATATGTTAAAAATTCAGATGGGAGAAGAAAAATAACTACCTTGAATACGTTGCAAATTAATCACCGTTAAATGATGGTAGAAATTTTGTATCCGTAACATTATAAAAAGTTGATTTCTACTCATTTTGAAGTGGTCATTTTTAATTGATTTTGATTTAATCCTTATATTAGAATTCGAGGATATTTCTAAAAAACAAATTAATTGAAAAGAATTTACAAATAAATATTTGATTAATTTCTTAAAAGAATTTATTAAATAAATGCTTAGTGAGTATAATTACTTGTAATTATTAATTGTCAAATAGTAGTAATTTGGTCCAAATAACATGCCTATTATTTACATAAAAAATTATAAGTTGCATAAAATTGAATTTGATGGAATAAAAATAATCGAAGAAGGCATCGAGCATTTGGAACAAGCTCAATTTTCATTTCAATCAGCAGGCTACTAACATGAATCACAGGGATTCACTATAATGTTGTTGGCCCTTTAGAAAGCTCGGAATAATTACATTTTTAACACTCATAAGTTAGTACACTAACTCCTTTGGTCCGTCTAACGACTAACTACGAGTCCTCCAAGTACAAGATGAATCAGTTTCTTCAGTTGCCAAGTTTTTTCGACCAAATCAGAACAAGAGAAAATCCCATTAAAGACATAAGCGGAGACTGCAAGCAAATAATGATACAAAAATAAATAAATCTGTTAACCACAAACAAAATCTTTTTCTAACATAACGAAGCAATCATCTATGACGTACTATATTGCTTGCTATGGTTATTCTGTGATTAGTGATCACATTCAAATCATTCTTCTTATTCTTTTTTATATAAAGAAAACTGAGTTGAGTTGATCCCGGAGGCCAGAGGCAGAGGCAGAGGCTCACTATCAGGCTCAAAAAATGCATACAGTGGTAATTGCATATTACCCTCTAATGTAATCCTCATATCAAAAGGCTACAGCAGGATTTCGATCCCAAGTCCTAAAGAACATGGATACGAGACGAGACAAATCCTTACCAACTAGACCACTCTTCGTTGGCTAGAAATCATTCTTCTGTTTTCTGATTGAAAATACCCCATGCCATTCATGCAGACACTTGCAACAAAACAAAAATTACACAGACACTAATGTACACACAGTAACATACACAAACATGGCCATAATAGGAGTCTACATATAGATTGAAACTTACAGAAATTGCAGAAGGCATACCGACAACGGGATCTTCAAAGAATTTATTAGCAAGAGCCAAGGCAAGGAGGCTACTTTGCATTCCTGCAGTTGGACAGATAATTTATTTAACAAAGTAACATATGCTACTACAAACATCTGACGGATGAAAAGTTGAGAAATTAAAGTTGTACCTGTCTCAAAGGAAATTGTTCTCTGCAGTGGCTTCACATCAGGTGAGTCACGGAAGATGAATCCACTAAGAATATAACCAGATACAAAAGATGACAAATGAAAAGCAACAGCTAACAAAAAGATAGAAAAACCAAAGGGAGATTTAACGGATTTGATGTTAAGAGCGAGTGGTGCTCCTGCTGAGAGAGCTGCAACCGATACTGATAGTGGAGGCAAAAACGGCCGAATAGCATTACAAATATTAGGATAGAATCTGTAAAAAAAAAATTAATTCTTCTATGAGATACCATCTTTTAAGAGAACACTTATGTTAACAAATTTATTTGAGAAATGTAGTTTTACCGATTTAGAAGTAGACCAAATGTAATAGGAACAAGCACAATCTGAGTAATACTAAACACCATTCCTTTTACATCAATAGGAAGTCTTTTCCCGATAAAAAACAATAATAAGAGTGGCGTGACAAAAACCGCAGAAATAGTGGATAACGATGTCATAACTATGCTTAATGGTGCCATATGTGGATCTGATAGAAAAGTAGCGTAACTTGAGAGTTGTGCTCCACTAACACAAGCCAGCAATACAATTCCTGCGCCTGAGGGATGCCAAAGGAGTTTTAAAAAAGAAGCTCAGGGTTCAAATCCTGAAAACTAACATAATAGCTAACTTACTAACATGTTCCTATCCAAAGAGAAAAGGGATCATCCTCACCTATTGCTGATGGTAGACCAAATAAATTTACTGATATTATGCAAAGAAGATATCCAAGAAGAGGCTTCACCACAAACTGACCAACATAAGCTGTGACAAGTTCTGCTGGCCTGTTAAATGCCTCAAGGAAGTCCTTTTCACTTGAATTAACTCCAACTGCAAACATCAAATATCCTAGTGCAGGAGCATAGTATCTGCAAAATCATATACATGTCCTGCTCAAGTGCTAAAAAATGGAATTAATGTTTATATTTAACAACATTTTTATTAACAAATTCGTCAAGAAAATCGACAGACCTGCTGGTAAACCACGTAAAACAATGTGGGAAGACTAGCGCTATCAGTGTGCTAGCAAGGACTACGTATGGTAGAATTGAATTTGCTTGCTTTAGAATCTCCAAAATAGACATTGGTTTTTGATTCATTATCTGATGATAGAAACAAAATAACCAAAAATGAAAGATGCCCTGCGTTAGCTTTGTTTTCCGTTTTGAGTGCAAAATTTTCAAAAACTAAAACTAGATTATATTAGGAAAAAAAAACCTTCTTCATGCTTTAAGTCTTAAATGAAAAAGTGAAAGAAAAATAAAATTAAACATTAAAATCTACTAAATTCTTATATTAATATATACAACACCATTTTCGCTAAGATAACCCACCATTTTACATTTTAGAAATCACATACACACCAATCACTCTATGTGCCAAGGACTACATGTAGCAAGTACTGCAGGAGACAGGATAGTCTATCACACTAGTTAAGCTTTTATAAGTGTCTTAAAGAAATCAAATAAAACTAAAATTTAAAATATTGATAGCTTAAATATTTTATTTCTAAATATAACAATCCACTTTTAATTTCTTAACTAATACTTTTTTTGTATGAATTTGACATCCATGCTCTCTGACAAACTTGACTTAATCTTGTTTAAGGCGAACCAAGCAACAAGTCTAAATATTCCCTAAAGACACCGCCACCCGGTTGATCATGTCTGACCCGTGTGTTGAATGAGTTATCCAAAGCGTGTTGTCATCATCCAGAAAAATACAACAGCAAGAGTCATGTCACATGCTTCATAGTTCACATGTTTGTCCATAGCTGTGGAGCAAGAAATGACAGGAAAGTACCTGGGGGATTGGATCAGGTATCCGGGAACCTGAAGAGTTTAGCGACGCACATTTGAGAAGCAGCTTGGAGCTCCGGTACTCTGAAGCCAACAACAAAAACAACGAGGGATAAAATAAATTGATTATTCTTTGTAGATAGAAAACGTGGAAGAAAAGAAATGGGTGTATACGCAATGAGAGACTGAGTTACTACGTATGAAGTGTGAACCCGAAGGAATTGAGAATGTAGAAGAAACGTTGGTCGAACATGGCGCATAAATCGGATGTGTTCGAACATGGAAGAGTGAAAGATGTGAGAAACTAACATCATGCAACTGATTCACTCTGCATGAACTTGAATACATGTTTTGTTGCAGAGTTTATATTCCACCTGACCGGCTAGAGTGAGGAACTGCATTGCATTAACTGGGATTATAAATTCCACTGAAAACACTGTTGACCAATTATTGTTCTTTTGTTTGTTTGTTTCATTGAATAAAACATGATTGATAATGTTAATGGACACTTTTTCTATTAGAGAAAATAACGACAATGACTTGAAATTGACGGCATTGTGCAATAACAAAAGAGAGATATGACAGAGTTGGTGGGAATGGACAAGTGGATATGGATTATTTATTGGGTCCCTTGATCAACATAGGTTATTATGTTAATTGATTTCGATGGATCCTTTTCAATGAAAGACAAGTTCTAAGAATAAAATTGTTTTCACGTTCATAAAAATAAAATTAATAAGGACTCAGATTCTGATTTCATGTTTGAAGGATAGATTGTTTCTTATGATGCATGATAATGTCGTCTTTTTTTAATGATTTATCAGATTTGGTCTACATTGATATTAATTAGTACTGGTATTGACTAATTTATTATTTGTGATAAACTAGCTAGTGAGTACTGCTACGTGGCAACAAACTTAATTTAAATCATTGCAATCTTCTCATTATTTTGTAGGATAAAATATTTATATTCTGCACAGATAAAAATAATTGCTTGAGATTAAAATACTACATAATGCTCTATTTATCTCGTGTATATGAAGTAGTTCTTATTATTAGAATGTATCTTGTAGCTGCGGATAAGCTCACAGCATTTGTAGTTGTTAACACTCACATAAGCAGCCATGAACAAAACGTGAATTGAGAGAGAAAAGCTTAAGAGAAAAACTGAATTGTCATTTTGGATTAGCTTCGTATAAAAAGTGATCTATTCATATGAAAAAAGAAAAGCTAACAAAAATAGGAAATAATTGATAAGTTTTTTGTAGAAAAAGTTGTTTTTTAATGTTTCAATGTGTTGAATATACAACTTCCAAGATAAACCTTCCACTTTAAACTTCTTATCAAGTGCTTTAAGGGCTCCTGTTAGCATTTCCCATGTCCAGTCATAGACAAATAACTAGAATTATGTTGATAGAAAGTTTAACTAAATAACAGAAAGTATGTAACATTTACCATTGACAACAGTTATTCGAAAAGTAATTGAATTTCTATCTATAATAATTTAAGGAATACATTGTTTCTTTAAGCAGCCCGTGATTTGCATGGGCTAGATCCTATTGGTGAAATGGGATTTTGTTAATCACCAACTTGCTTGAAGTTTCTAAAATTTGAAATAGGGGCACAAGTTTAGAAGCCAAATGTAGAAATAATGTATTAAAATACGTGCATTAAATTTAATTTTTAATATTATAATGAATTGAATGCACAAAGTTTAAGAAAATATTTTTTTTTTTTGAATTTCTTAACATGTGTCCTAAGGGCAGAAGTTAACACTACCCATAAATAAATAATAGCCAAGTGTCAATTATTTCACACCACTCCTTCTACACCACCCTTACAAAAACTGGGTTGGAAGAAGTGGTTTGATGTAAATAATTTTAAATATATGATATCAAACTTCTTCCTGTAGTTGGTTCCTCCTTGGGATAGATTCAGCAGTGCTAAGATACAAGATGGACCCAATGTGCATAATACACATCTAAATACCTTTTCAGGTGCTCTGTTTTGTCTCATGCTTACCTCTTTTGTTCCATATCAAAACAAGACCAAATCCCATCAAAGACATAATTGCAGTCTGCAAAAGAAATTAACCACTTATATTTCAATATAACATTATTTTGATTCAGTGCTATACTTCATCTCTATGTAGACTAGTCATGCAACAATAAACTGTGTTCACAACAGTATATAGATGCTTTATTTAAATCCTTCTACTTTCTTGACCAGAAACAATAACTTCGCATTTTCCAACACAACGAGGTAATAAACCCAATGCCGTGAGTTTGCAATGAAGAGTTTAAAATCATATATCATTATCTCTCTCTTTAAAACAATTGAAAAATTGTATATCATTCATGCAGACACATATACATATAGTCATAAGTACATGTGAAACTGTGAAAGAGATGATGCAGACGCATCAAGAGCGCTTATACTCCCAGGGTATATAATTGTTATTGGAGTCTAATCAGAATTGGGAATTTACCGAAATTGCAGGAGGCATACCCACAGCTGGATCTTCAAAGAACTTATTAGCAAGAGCCAGGGCAAGGAGGCTACTTTGCATTCCTGCAGTTGGAGAAGAGTTGCTTAAATAACATATGGTTGGCATTTGTTTGATGGATGAGAATGAAGAAAACTTGTACCTGTCTCAAAGGAAATTGTTCGTTGTAGTGGCTTTACATCAGGAGAATCGCGGAAGACAGATCCACTTAGCATATAGCCAGCTATAAAAGCTGACAAATGAAAGGCAACAACAAGCAACAGAATAGAAATTCCAAGGGGAGATTTTATACACTCAACATTAAGAGCAAGTGGTGCTCCAGCACAGATAGCTGCTGTCAACACAGAGAGTGGAGGCAAAAATGGTCGAATAGCATTGCAAATACGAGGAAAGAAGCTGTAAAAAATTAGATTATGTAAGAATACAACACCCTTAAAGGAAACAGTAATACTGAAAAAAATATATTGAACTTTGAAACAACAGTTCTACCGATTTAGAAGCAGGCCAGCAGCAATAGGTACCACCACAATCTGTGTAATGCTAAACACCATTCCTTTTACATCTATAGGCAGTCTCTTTCCAATGAGCAGAAGCAATAAGAGTGGTGTGACCAAAACAGCAGAAGCAGTTGACAGTGATGTCATTACTATGCTTAATGGTGCCATTTGTGGGTCCGTTAGAAAAGTAGCATAATTTGAGAGCTGAGCTCCACTAACACAAGCCACCAATACCATCCCTGCGCCTGATTCATTTCACCTCAAAAAATTAGAAAGTATATCCCTCTAGCTCTCTTTCTAATATTATTTAGTCAAATTTATGGCCTTCGGTCGGTTAGAAATTTAAAGAACTAATCCAGAAAAACAGTCAAACTTAAAGGGCAGCAGACATAATTTTGTCTATTATATAAGATAGACCATTCTCATCTCTCACCTATTCCTGATGGTAGACCAAAAACAGTTACTGCAATAATATAAAACAGATATCCAAGAAGAGGCTTCACAACAAACTGGCCAAAGTAACCGGTGGCAATTTCTGCCGGCCTATTAAATGCCTCAATGAAATCCTTTTCACTTGAATTGACCCCAACTGCAAACATCAAAAACCCTAATGCAGGTGCAAAGTATCTGCCAGTATATCACATAGTAATTATAAATTCATGGCTGAGATCATTTAAAAATAATAAGTTATAGTTTTGATTGCAGTTTGTGTTTCAAATATCAGTAGTTTGCACAATTAGATTCCATTTTGCATTTGCATTTTAAATAGATACAACAAAACATTCTAGACTAGATAAGAGCCGATGATTATTCCTCATTGCTGAAAATCAACTTGATCACATAAATTTCTCTAAAATGCAAAGAATCACAAAAATATATATATATTCATCAGCCAATTCATCTAGAAAATACACAGACCTTGTAGTAAACCACGTTAAAGAAGGCGGGAAGATTAGAGCTAGCAGTGTACTAGCAACGATTGCAGGAGGCAGAAGTGAATTTGAGTTCTTCAGGATCTCTAAAATAGACAGAAGACTTTGCTTCACCGGCTGAGGAAAGAAATGAAACAACCAAAAACAATCATGTCCTACGTTACTTGGATTTTGATTTTGTACATAGCATAATTTTCAAAAACAAACAAACTTTATCATAGAAAACAAGTCTTCATGAACATTTGAAAGAGTTTGTTTGACCTTCTCTAATTTCAAATATACGCAATAAAAAATTAACCATGTTAAGGGTTTGGTGTAAAATGCAGGCTATGTATAAGCTATTTCCATAACAAAAGATAATGTTAATAAGCTATCTTTGAGAACTTATGAAAATAAGCTAAAAAGACCTTATAAATATGTCATAAGCTGTTTTCGCATGTCGGTGGATAAGTTGAAATAAGTAAATCGAAACAAATCTTAATTGATTAGCTTTGAAATTGATTTGGAATTGTAAAATGATCATTAGTGGCTTACCCTAGTGGGGTGAGAAGAATGATTCGGTGTGGGATCGGGTGGGTGAGAATCGGAGAAGTTGGTTGATGAAGCAGAACATTTCAAGGGAAGTATGGAGCTCGAAACCACAGGCAACCGAACTGAAAAAAAGCACAGAATAACAAACAATCATGTACTATTTGTAAAAAAATAAAAAAGTAATGAGAGAAGAAAGTGCATACTATTATTAGGTGGGAAGTTTGAATGCAAAGGAACTGAGAAGGAAGAAGATGAAGATATGCAGTTGCAGTTGCAGTATCGGAGACGGAAGAGTGATGATGATTGTGGAAGAGACTTCTTCATCACTTTTTTATTTCAACAAACATTCTATTCTATTCTCTCCAGAAATGAAACCGAACGGCACGGGACTTCCTTTTAAAACTCCTTTTTATTCCATCCTAGTACCACTCACTCACACTTCCTTCCTGCACTTGTTTTATTCTTTACCGTTACCATAAATGCAAAATAGAATATATTGAATTGAGAGTGATGAAGTTATAATTGAAAAAATAATAATTAATATTACATTGAAAAGTGAAATGAGTTAATTATTTTATAACAATATTTTTTTACAAAAGACTCACTTATTAATGGACGAAAAGAGTACTACTTAAGTTATTTTTTATAAGCTTAAAAATAAATCAATACAATGACCGTAAATTCTAAACGTCACACTCTATTTTGAATTAATATAGAAAATGAGATACTTAAAGTTCAATTAATTATTAAAATATTAGTCATAAATTTGATACTATTCTTAGTTTTTAGTATTTTATAGAAAAATAAATAAATTAATGGGGGATTTCCTTGTATTATAATAACTACAAATTTTCTAGTGAATTTAATATGTTTATTTTGTGAGAGCTTCTATATTACACTATAAATTAAAGTGTATTAATACACTTGCTTTTTAAATCAATAAATTAACTATCATTTTTATGAAATAAATAGTTATTTGTCTACTTTATATTTTAGAAAATATCATTTCATTGTTTATAAGAATCATACTAAAATTTTTACATTTTATTATAAAACATAATCAATATTCACCATTATGAGTAAAAAAATTTAAGGGCACAATTATTAGTAATACAAAAAATAAAAAAAATTCCGACAATTTTGATGAATATGATCTAGTTATTATAATTGTAAATGATATAAAAAAATATTTTTTAAAAAAACTTATTATCTCCGTGAGCATAACTCAGTTGACAGGGACAATGCATTGTTATATGCAGGGGTTCAAGGGGTCGAGATTTGAACCCCATACACCTCACTTATTCTCCTTAAAAAATGAATTCTAGCCAGTAGACTACTTGAAAAAATCAACTTATTTATTAATTAATTTTTTTTTGACAAAATTTATTAATTAGTTTAAAGATTGGATTTATCAGAAAACTTAAATTTTGTAGTTTACTGCATAAATTATCCTATTTTGCACGTAGATCTTCTTAAAATAACTTTAACCTTTTTTTTGTGTGTAGGGGTTTGATCTCCGGATATTATGCATTGCCCCTACCAACTGAACTAAGTTCACGAAAACAATAACTTTAACTTTTTCGCATTGAATGATATGTTGCCAAAAAAAAAAATTGTAAACTATGTTAGTAATATTAACGACAATCATATTTGTATATCTTTGATTTCCATACATTGATTCAATATTTAATTTTCTTTTTATCTCTATCTTTCCATTGCTTATTAACATATCAGATCAACCTCCTCATTCGTTGTGTATAATAGATATAGACATTAAGAGATCAACAATATATATTATAAAGGTACCTAATAAATTGTATATGATTGCTTGACAAATAAAAAATTGCATATGATTGAGAGATAAAAAAATTCTGTAAAAATAACTCTTTTAAAGGGAGTTTTATTATTATCTTTCATAAAAAAAAAAATAATTAAGAGGAGATAAAACATTTTATTATTATATTTAAACCAAGCGAGTCCATCACATTTTATGACCACTTGTGGGATTTTTCCTTGTATTGTATTAACAACAAAAGTGAGGTGCACATTTTATTGACAATGTTAGTTTCAATTTGCAAAAGATGTGTATGAACATTATTGGGACCTCCAATCTCTATGAATTAATTTTTTTCTTCCCTTTGGCGGGTCTTAGCGGTCGTTATTTTTTTTTGGTCTCACCAACTGTCATCAACAATTTCTATTTAACCTTCAATGTACCATACCATTCAATCTTTTTGGAGACTTTTAATGACGTCTGTGGAGGGAGATAACAATGTTAACGACCACGGTCACATAAGAGAGATACACCCAATAGTCTATAATAATTACAACGTCTACGACGACGGAGGTGGCGACGACGACGTAAATTTGAGGATGCCCCTCCATGATTCTAAACCGGAGGCCACCCTCCCTTCTCCTTCACCGCCGTCACCTTTGCTGTATTGGGTTAAATTGGGGGTGTCTATCATATGCCTTGGCATTTTGGGTTTTGTTGTTGTCAATTGGGTTGGACCATTTTTCATTCAAAAGGTATATTTTTCCTCTTGTATATAGAATATTGTAGTGAATGAAATGCCATGATTTTGCTTGCGTATAAAAAATACCATCTACACATTTGCATTTGCATGTAATGTTTTGAATTCTCCAAATTTCTCCTTCATTATCTCTTTCCATGCATTTTTTAGAAATTCCAAACCAATAATGTAGGTTTATCTATTACATTCCCTTACCCTCAGAAAATTTTGTTATGCTGATGTTCATGATCATAATCATCAACGCAATGTCAATATCGTAACAATTTTTTTAGTATTTTTTTTTCTTTCAATTTTCATAAAATTCATAAAATACAATGCATAATTATTACCTATATATCTCAATGATAATTAACATAGCTTTTATTTTTCAGGTGTTTATTCCGGTAATAATTTGGCAGAGAGACACATTCACAACTTCGGAGATAGCTATATATGTGTTTGCTTCTATAGCACTATTTCCTACCATATTTTTACCATCCTCACCTTCAATGTGGGTTGCTGGAATGACATTTGGTTATTTTTTTGGTTTCTTCCTAGTAATGTCTGCAGCATCTGTGGGAGTATCACTTCCTTTTTTCACTAGCAAAATGTTCCATCATAAAATTGAAGTATATGTCTTATCTTTAATCTAAGTTGGTATTTTTGTTTTTAATATTTATATCATTTGTTCTAATTAGGAAAAATAAATTGTGATTCTTTATAGGAATGGTTAGACCAATATCCAAAAGAAGCTTCTGTTTTAAGATCAGCTGGTGGAGGAAATTGGTTTCACCAGTTTAGAGCAGTTGCTTTAATCAGGGTTTCTCCATTTCCTTACATGATCTATAACTATTGTGCTACGGCAACAAATGTTCAATATGGTCCTTACTTGTGTGGATCTTTGGCAGGAATGTTACCAGAAGTAATTGCTTCGATTTACACGTAGGATCTCTCTTTCCCTCTCTTGTTTAACAATTGCTTATAATTAACAATGTTTTTTACATTGATGGTGCATGAAAATTAAACTCATATTCTTATGTCTAACTCTACAGGGGAATTTTGATACGAGCATTGGCTAATGTCTCACACAAAACACACGGACTATCTGCTCCACAAATTGCCTTCAATGTTGTTGGCTTCTGCATAGCTGTTGCCACAACAATATTTTTCACAATCTATGCTAAGAGGCGGCTCAACGAGTTGCAACAAGAGGAAGAACTACAGTCATTGATATAATCAGTATGGCTCATAGTATACCGATTGATGCATAATGCAAAATTGGATGAGATCTTAAGTAACAGAAGAGGTGTTGGAAGGGTTACTGAACAAGCTGAAACAACAAATTTTTCTTCTTCCTTTTGTTGTCTACTATGACACTCTTCTTTTTGTCCTTCCATATCACTGATTTTGTATATGAATTAAATTTTCATTTTAACAGTGATTGCGTGGAGGATCAGAACCATGTATATATGCGTATAAAATAATTTGTTTCTTCCATTTAACCTTTATGATTGTCTCATGTTGCGAAAAATGAATCACCCCATCCTAGCCATGAATAGCTGCCCACATTTAATAAAATAGCAACATATAAAGAATAAAAGCTTATGGTTTTCACTTTTCATCATGCTTAGAACAGAATGTGAAACTCCCTTCAAAGAAAATGGTTTCTTGTGAACAATCTATGTAACCACATTGCTTGTGGAATTGCTTTTATATGATGTAAAAAACATGAAACCACTTGTCAATTTTTTTTTTCTTTTGTGTTAACCCTCCGGTTCTTAGGGAAAGAGACCTTAATAATCCGGAGTTCGGTCAGAAGGTAGATAAAGCCTGGCCAATAATTGTTTCCACTAGGAATCGAACTCGGGTTCTCCCGAACAATTGATCCTAGAGGAGCTCAGTAACCATTTGAATCAGTTCACTTGATTAATGGCTTTTCTTTTTTTTTTTTGTACAAAGAAAGAAACATTACTTCTCCATTTTTCAATAAAAGAGAAGTGAAGTTAAAAATGTATGGAGTAGGAGTAACAGAATAACATCTTCCATATAGTACAAGTACAAGATATGTAATTCACCTTGCAATATTGTTTTGGAGATAGCACATTCTGTGGTCCTCCATCATATTAGATCCTTTGTCTCACAGTCACAGCTCAGCAGAGCGTTTTGTGTTTGTTTTTAACATTTGTTCCATGTATTCACCGTTTGTCCAAATGCTAGAACTTGTAGTGATGCTTATTGAACATATATTACATCTACTTAAATTCAGTGTCTTAAACAATTGTCTCTATGTGATGGAAAAGTACTATCATTCACACAGGTCCAGATTGGATTTCAATACCATTATAAATTGAATAGGATTCCATAAATGATAGTAACGAACAATTAATTTGTGTCAGTTGGCCCTCTTATTTGTTTTATTTTTTGGGACATCCATTGGTCAGTACTCTAATGTGTTGCGTGGGAGGGAAGGTGTTCTGGAAACTGATCCACATGATATAATGGCTAGAATAGACCCAACCCAAAGAGGTATCAACCAAACCATGAATGAATATGATGCAGTAACTCAGTAATTAGATTAGTTTCTTCCTTTTACAATGTAGTAAGTACTTAATTTAGATAATGTTGAAACATAGAATGGAGCATATATAATTGCTATAATTTTAAACTAGAGTACTGAAGCATCATTTTCATTCAGCTTATGCGGGACCTGTGGACCACCAATGAAATCTACTACTAGCCATGACTTTTATCAGTACTGAATAAATATTTTAATCATTTATTACTAAGTTGTTAGAATGACGCCAGAGAGTAAGGACATCAAAGCTTAAAGAACGTTAATATAAGTATTCAGATATCATCATTAAAGAATTCTTCATGTTGACAACAGAAGTTGAATCTACAATGTTGTGATTAAATCAGTTTTTAACTTATTGAACCAACTTGACAACCTTCATCTCTCAAATGAGTGATATATATAATACATTTAATAAATGTGTCAATTTGTGGAAGATTTATTATTTTTAACCGTTGATTAAGAACGAAGGGAAAAATCCCTTCCAGGTAAGAAAAAGGTCGGAATAGAAGTGAAGAGATTCTGTACTGTACCACTTTACTAGTCAAATTGAAAAGAACAAATTTGAGCAAAAGGGAGTAAACGTTAAAGAGAAAGACTTTTATGACAATTGAATACCCAAAAGGAAAAATGTTTAAAATAAACCGGAAGGCCAAAATCCCCAACACAACAAGCAATTGCAACATGGCAAGAATCAGTTTTCTATACCATATAGTAGTACTTAATTAATTTAATGATATTTATTTATCTACTCTTTCTTTCAATGTCTCATTGCAATGGTTCTATTAATTCTAACTAGTTTTTTTTGGTATTCTTTAATTAGTTCAAAAACATTAAATAATTTTCAGCGGTCAATTTTCTTAAAACTTCTCATTTGAAGGAACTAAAGAGTAAAAATATGTAATTAGATTTTTTTAAAATAGAATATTCATTCAACTATACAATGTTAAAAAATATATATAAGAAATGAGAATAATTCCTAAAAAGGAAGAGAATAATTTGTAAATGTTTTTTTCAGGTTAGTTTTGTAGAAATAATTTGTAAATGTAAGAAGTGATTGGTTTTTAATTTTTTTTTCTTCTGGTGGTCGGGGTTTGAACTCAGACCCAGAACTTGCATATATTATGCATTGTCTATATACCAACTGAGTTAAACTCACGGAGACTAGTTTTTAAATGTTAGAAATGATTAGTTTTGTATAAGGTAAATATTTTGATCATTAAAGCAGCCCGTTCCTAAAGTCAACACATTATAATGTAGATCATATAGTTCAAATATTAATACAAATTTTGATTTTTTTAAATAAAACATTTAATTTAAAATCTAAATAGTTTGATCTCGATTCAATAATCACGAAAAAAAATATTGTGACTGCAGTCAAGAATCCATGTTGAGGGGCACGTCATATGATTAACTAACTAAAGTTAATTAAGAGGAATTCCAAGTAAAAGTGTCGTAAACGAAACGGATAGATTGAAATAATAGAAGCAAACTGATCTCCACCAGAAAACTGTACTACAGACAAACAAACACAAACTTCTTGACTCTTTCATTTCCACTCGTTTCTCCTTCAATTTAATTTGGTCTTCCCAATATTCCTAACTCATTATCTATCTTCACTGGCATACTTATTGTGAAGATAGTGATGGTGGTGGTGACTTGGTTGGTGGGGAAGATTAAATGCTGGGCTACACAAACTGGACCTACACAACAGAGAACATGAAGTAACTCTTGTTCACAATCACATATACAAATTTGGTTTACATAGTTAAAAGGGTATCATTGCTTAATAAAGTCATTTTTATTTTATTTTAAATAAAAATAAATAAATAGAGAGGCAAAGTGGAACTCTCTGATGCCACGTGGTTCAAACCTTCAGTTGTTGGCAATCTCTCTGAATTTAATTTATACATGTTTGTTTCATCACAAAACCTATTACAACAAAATTTATTTAATTGCCTCTGACTATCTCACCTGCTTCCTTTCCAGCAAAGCTACAGCCACCATTTCCACCATTTGATTTGTTTCAATTTCATTTATTATTATCAATATTATATATTCTAACTAAAATATTTTTGACACTGCAGAGATTAATCTTTTAAAAGAAATTGAAATTTATTAAGAGATTGATTATTTTGAACAAATATTTTCTCATATGCATCAATCAAAAATCAAATTAAATGGTTAAAGAATCAAAAACACCATCCGATTTTATATATATAAAAGCAAATAATCATTTTTTTTCTATAATATATATGATATAAATTATTCAAAAAAAAATTTCTTCTGACTTACCATTTGTGCAAGGTGTACATTTTTACATTTACTTCCCCCCATTCCTCATTGCCTTTCCATTCTTTCTCTTTCTTCATCTAAGACAACTTAAAGCTTCCATTTTTATGCTACCCTTTTCAACCCCACAAAAGCCAAATCATTTTTTTAACACACAAAACATTCTAGAATCTTTGTTCTAGATGATTGATTGAGGTTGAAAAAAACCTAGAAAGAGAACAAGTAGATTGAGTGGGTATTGGTTAGTTTGGTTTAAAGAACTTCACTTTGTTCAAGCTGTCATTTTTTTTTTCTCTCTCTCTCTCTCTCTCTTCTTCAATTTCATTTCAGTCCTCTTAATGAGAATGCTACATGTTGGTGACAACAATAGTGATGTTTTGTTTCTCATTGGACCGACATTTTACAAAACCTCAGACGTTGTAACTGAAAAAACAACACAATAATGTCTAAACTGTGATCACAAATCACATTGTTTTGAGCATGAGAACACAGTTTCAAATTCATCTTTTTCATGCTCTATTCTGCTTCATTCTCTGTTTGTTTTGGTCTATTGCAACGGTTTCACCAGCTACTGAGAAAGAGATTTTACTTCAGTTCAAAGGTAACATCACTGAGGATCCCCACAATACTTTGAGTTCATGGGTTTCTGGTGGAGACCCATGTCAAGGTTACACAGGTGTTTTCTGTAACATAGAAGGATTTGTAGAAAGAATTGTGCTTTGGAACACTAGCTTGGTGGGTGTGTTGTCACCAGCACTTTCAGGGTTGAAGAGGTTGAGGATATTGACATTGTTTGGGAATCGATTTTCGGGTAATATTCCAGATGATTATGCTGATCTTCACTCATTGTGGAAGATTAATTTCAGCTCCAATGCGTTATCCGGTTCGATCCCGGATTTCATTGGTGATTTGCCTAATATTCGTTTTCTAGATTTATCAAAGAATGGCTTCAGTGGGGAGATACCTTCAGCTTTGTTTAGGTACTGCTATAAAACTAAGTTTGTTTCTCTTTCTCATAACAATCTTGTTGGTTCAATTCCTGTGTCTTTGGTGAATTGCTCTAACCTTGAAGGTTTTGATTTTTCTTTCAATAATCTTAGTGGTGTTGTCCCTTCTAGACTATGTGACATTCCTATGTTATCTTTTGTATCTCTGAGAAGCAATGCCTTATCAGGTAGTGTGGAAGAGCACATTTCTGGATGCCATAGTCTAATGCATTTGGATTTTGGTAGTAATAGATTTACTGATTTGGCTCCATTCAGCATCCTAGGGCTGCAAAATCTTACATATTTCAATATATCCTATAATGGGTTTGAAGGACAAATTCCTGATATCACTGCATGTAGTGAGAGATTAGTGGTCTTTGATGCTTCAGGGAATAATTTAGATGGGGTTATTCCCCCTAGCATAACTAGATGCAAGAACTTAAAGCTCTTGTCGTTAGAGTTGAATAAGCTGAAAGGGAGTATTCCAGTTGATATTCAAGAATTGCGAGGACTGTTGGTTATCAAATTAGGTAATAATTCGATAGGCGGAATGATTCCTGAGGGGTTTGGCAACATTGAACTGCTTGAATTGCTGGATTTGAACAACCTAAACCTCATTGGCGAAATTCCGGCTGATATAACCAATTGCAAGTTTCTTCTTGAGCTGTGAGTTCTGCTGTAACTTTCTCAAACTGTTGTATATTATCTTGATTGAACCTCTGTAATGTGAATCAAATCTCTGTTCATTCTTTCCTGTTGCTGCAGGGATGTCTCCGGTAATAACTTAGACGGTGAGATTCCTCTGTCCGTTTACAAAATGACAAATCTTGAAGCCCTTGACATGCATCATAACCAGCTCAAGGGAAGCATCCCTTCAAGCCTAGGAAACCTATCAAGGATCCAATTCCTAGATCTATCACATAATTCATTTTCTGGTTCAATCCCTCCTCCACTTGGAGATTTAAATAACTTGACACATTTTGATCTCTCATTCAACAATCTCTCTGGTGTCATTCCTGATATTGCAACAATACAGCATTTTGGTGCACCTGCATTTTCCAATAATCCTTTTCTCTGCGGTGCTCCTTTAGACATCACTTGCCCCGCAAACGGAACAAGATCATCATCTTCACCTCCTGGGAAGACTAAACTTCTCAGTGTGTCTGCTATTGTTGCCATTGTTGCTGCAGCTGTGATTCTAACTGGGGTTTGTTTGGTGACCATCATGAGCATTAGGGCCCGACGTAGAAAAAAAGACGATGATCAAATTATGATTGTTGAGAGTACACCTCTAGGATCAACAGAATCATCAAATGTTATAATTGGAAAGTTGGTTCTCTTCAGCAAAAGTTTACCATCAAAATATGAAGATTGGGAGGCAGGCACGAAAGCACTGCTTGACAAGGAGTCAATGATAGGAGGCGGATCGATTGGTACAGTCTACAAAACCGATTTTGAAGGTGGCATCTCAATCGCAGTGAAGAAGCTTGAGACTTTGGGAAGGATCAGAAATCAAGAGGAATTCGAAAACGAAATTGGGCGACTAGGAAACCTTCAACACTGTAATTTAGTTGCATTTCAAGGTTACTACTGGTCCTCTTCAATGCAGTTGATTTTGTCAGAGTTTGTTTCAAATGGAAATCTCTATGATAATCTACATGGGCTTGGATATCCTGGAACCAGCACAAGTAGAGGCAATAGGGAATTATATTGGTCTAGAAGGTTCCAAATTGCACTTGGAACTGCAAGAGCCCTTGCCTATCTCCACCATGACTGTCGCCCTCCAATCCTTCACCTCAACCTTAAATCCTCTAACATACTCTTAGATGACAAATATGAAGCCAAGTTATCTGATTATGGATTAGGAAAGTTGCTACCTATTTTGGATAATTTCGGTCTCACCAAGTTCCACAATGCTGTTGGATATGTTGCACCAGAGTTGGCTCAAAGCTTTAGGCAGAGTGAGAAGTGTGATGCTTACAGTTTCGGCGTCATTCTTTTGGAGCTAGTTACAGGGAGGAAGCCTGTGGAAAGTGTAACCACACATGAGGTTGTTGTTTTGTGTGAATATGTAAGAAGTTTGTTGGAAACTGGCTCAGCTTCAAACTGCTTTGACAGGAATTTACTAGGATTTGTTGAGAATGAATTGATTCAGGTTATGAAATTGGGGCTAATTTGTACTTCAGAGGATCCTTTAAGGAGACCAAGCATGGCTGAGATTGTACAGGTCCTTGAGTCCATCAGAGATGGATCGGAATCTCATTAACCAGTACGAGCTTTTCCATGCAACTCAGAGTTAGAGTAATTGCTTAATAATTACATTCTTCAAGCCTATGTGGAAGGAGATCCGGATCGACACTGGTTATTAGAAGGGGAAGGAGTGGATGAAAATTCTTTTGTATTCATTTTTGTATTACCATTTTTTTATATAGAATTTGTAACATTGCAATAAAAGGCATTTGTTCATTCCATTGTTTCAACTTTCAAGTGTTTTCAGGGGAGAAACAAAACAAAAACTACCTACAATTTGAATCCTCTTTGCTTGTATCTTTCTTCCCTCAATATTGTCTTTATTCATTTAAGGTTACAAAGGACGCTTTTTTAGTAAACAAACTTGCATCAGTTCATGAATGTACTCTGGATTTATGCACATACTGCTTAACTTGATTGACTTTCAACATGGCCAATACCCATCCTCTTGAGCAATATACAAAACAAATAAACAGGTGATTATTCCTCTGAGTGATGTCAGATTCATCACAAGAATAAAGAATCAATAAACCAATGAAATTTGCAGAAATAATTGACACCACATCAACTTGTAGTCTCGAAAATTCTCCCGATCCGTTCCATTACTACAGGAATATCATTTTCAGCCAATGTAGTAAAACAAAAACGGAACCATCCAGGTTCAATACAGTGACAAGAGGATCCCGGAGTAACATTGATCTTAGCTACATTCAGCAATCTGTCCCAGAGCTCCAGTTCCCCCTTTTCACTGTAAGAACGGATGAATCTACTCATGTCAGCCCAGCAGCAAAAGCCACCACTGCTTCTGGTGCACTCAATTCCTAACTGCTCTAATCCTGCCACAAATGCATTATACATATTTTGCAGCCTCAACTTGTTAGTCTTTATGAGTTCTTGAATAAACCTTGTATCTGAAATCATGGTGATAAGCAATTGCTGAGTTGGAGCAGAAACAGTTGAGAATTGTGCCATTTTTTTGGAGGCATCCACAACATTCTCATTATAGGAGTAGATAACTCCTACATTAAAACTTGGAACATATAGCTCATTTGCCAAATCAAACACTATATGAACTCTGCCCCGATCATGATCTTCCGCTTCCATGATTTCTGCCATGCTCACAAACTCTTCGTTTCTATAAGCAGAGCCGCCAAATATTTCATTAGAGATTATATGAATGTTCTTCTCTCTAGCGAAGTCCAGAAGATCAAGTAGTGTTTCTCGATTTAATAATTTGCCAGCAGGGTTTGAAGGGTTTGATATTATAACTCCACGAACTTTTTGACTACGTTTCTTCGCTTGGTTGAAGGCTTGGTCAAGTGCAGTTATGCTTATGTTGAAGTCATCAGCGCTGCGACATGAAACATATACTATATCCACCCCAGATCGCCATTTTATGGCCTCATCAAAGCTGCACCATAGGTTTAAAACTATCATTTTTACCTGCAGGAGAGTAGATAACTAAACGAGGATTTTGGAGATATGAAATTGACTATTACCCAGGACTATGAGGCGTAGGAACAAGGAATGCATTTCCATTATCTGCTAGGCAGAAGCTTAGAATTTCAATGGCAGGGATAGCACCTGCAGTTAGCACCATATGTGAAGGGTTGAAGAAAACTGGTTTTTCCAAAACTTGAGACATGAAACCAGCCACAACCTGTATGATTAGAGAATTAAGATAGAAACAAAGGCTTTGTAGTGATGTAGTTAAAAGAGCAACTTCAAGGGAATGCAAGGCATGCATATGCCAGATAGATAGAGAGGATACCCATCTATCTATATAAATAAAATTACTAGAAGTACCTCCTAGAAAATGCTCAGCTTCTGAGTTAATACACACCTTAGTAATACTATACATATTACTAGTATCAAATAGAGATGAGATGACTAAAAATGTTATGCACACCATATTCGTGCAACCACACATTACAGTTTAGTGCAGTTTACGACCACAGCATCTATCTAGCAAGCTTTAAGATCCTCATATATTGGATCAAATAGTCCATGGTCTTCCATTGGATCATGGACCATAATTTTTGTTTTTATTTTATTTAATATGGCCTAAAAAACAGTTTAATATTTGTATATAAAATGACATTGAAATAATGGGCTAGTTTATAAAACTAAAATAACTAGGAAAACGTGTTAGATTATTCTTATATAATAAATATTAGTGTTAAAGCTGGTAATTTAGTTTTTTAGGCTTTTAGTAGTATTTATAATCTAGTTTTCATTCTATTGTTTTCTTCGAATATTGGACATGACACCTATAGTGTATTGTCCGTTTATGACACTAATACACCTATATTAATTTAAGATAATAAAAGTAATCGAATGTAATCACATGTGTCATATGTGTCATGTTAGCGTCAGACACCCACAAATGCAAACATTGAACACGCCTTCAATCTGAAATGCGACATAGCTTTGGATACATGCTGTTAACAAAATGCTACTCTAAAAAGGTATATGAAATAAAATCAAGATAGAATTGATTCGTTCAGGAAGAACAAAGGTACAAGATAGGAAGTAATTACCCACCACTTTGAAGTCCATGAATCCATGGTAAGTAGCAAGGTCAGTGATACTGAGGCAACCACAATTTGATGCTGTCCCTAATATAGCAGCGCTTCCATTGTGACAAATCCATTCTTCAATCAAATCCACACATAGCTACAACAGAGGAAGAATAGTCACAAAAGCAACACAACCGAACACGATACTAACATGTCGAAAGCGATGGTAATTGAAGAAAATGATTAAATTACATGCAATTAGATGTGCAGGTGTATCGGATGCAGACACGTGGACGTCTTCGATCACAAGTGTCAGTGCTACGTAAAAGGGAAAAGGAATAACTCACGGTGTTTTGAGCCAAAGCAAGCTGAATAACACCATCAGGATTATGAATCCGATGATATGGATTATCTGCGACTTTGTTTAAACCTACGTAATAAGGAGAGTCTGTTGGAATTATGGAATTGACTCGACCCGAAATATGAACGGCGGTGGTTGAACCTCTGATCCGCGGTGAGAGAGAGCGTGACAAGGCAGGGAGCTCCGGAGGCGGAAGGTTGTTGGAAGGAGGAGATTGGCGGTTACGTGTCTTAAAATAAAGCTGAAGAAAGTAGAAAAGAGCGCAAGGAATAACTGAACCCCAAAAAAGTCCCCCTGTTCCTTGAACAACTCCTTGCAAAGGCACTATAATTTTCATCTCATTCCCTCCCCACTAAACCATTGGCAACTCAATTTTTGTCATATATAATATAATATTTCTTAGTTGGCTCTCGGACTAACCAAAGTCAGGACAAATCTCAGAAATTTAAATACTATTTATAAGTGAAAATATACGAACTAACTTCTTATTAACTGAACCAACCTGAATTCATTCTTATGTTTTGGGTGTTGAGATAGGAATAGAAGGATGTGATGATTTATGTGTCTTATTCTTTTTATCTGATGCGGGTCCTTATTGGGGTATTCTATGATATTTGCCGCTCATTTTAGTTATCAGTTATCACAAATATGTCTCTAGTAGTATAGCTGGCTGGCTGCATGCTATCCTCCTCCAACCATTCCAAATCCAAACTTCTACTAATTTTTGGCATACTTCCTTCATTATATTTGTTGGACCCCGTTTGTTTCCATGCTGTACTATTGGTCTATGTACCATTCAATCATGCTTTCATTAGGTTAAACGGGACACTTTAAGCATCAGCTCATGTCATGATAGCAATGAATTATTTTTTTTTTTTTTGAAGAAGCTAAACTAACCCTCTCAAATTGGTACCAGAGAGAATCGAACCTGAGACCTTGGGGGGGAGCACACTCCCGGGTTCCAAGCCAATACCACTAATAGCAATGAATTATCGAAATAATCAGTAGTTAGGGGTGGAGGGACCATGGGGGCCAAGGGTGGTCGTGGTCCCCCCCACGTTTTACTTTTTTTTTTTTTTATATTAGTAATATTCATGTAAGATATAGTCAATATTTTATAATGTAGAACAGTGGTCCCCCCATGGTTGAGAATTTATTTTTACCTTTTAAACTTGGTTCCCTCGATGTTTAAATCCTGGCTCCGCCCCTGTCAGTAGTCATGCAATTCAATAATCAGTTTTAAATAAATTGAAAAATGAAAAGCAAAATTATGACTTTAATAACTGAATTCAATAATCAGCAGTCCTGCAATACTGAATAAATTGAAAAATCAATCACAAAATTATGAGTTTAGTAACTGCATTCAATAATCAACAGTCCTGCAACATAGCAGCGCAGCGCTAAAAGGCTTTTCTTTTATTTTTTAAAACTGGAATTGAGATATCCATTAATTTACATTGGCTATAATACATTAAAAACAACATAAATTCAATGTTACTAAAAAAACAGAAATTCAACTTCAAAGAATGAGTCTGTGATGTGAACACACATCATTTATATTAATAACATGAAATTGTAAAATATCTACAAAGTGACAAAATCAAAGTGATATAATTTATAAACTAACTTTAATCATATTGAATTTATCCACGGTCTAACTATCAATCACCAATTCTAGGGATGCATGCATTAACATTGGTAGGATATTTTGTGGCACCTCCTGACCAAAAAATACGTGGTTCAAAATAGTCCCTTAAGAAAAAAGTCATAAATACTTATCGACAATTAGGCACATTATCTAAATGACGTGTCAGCATCTTAAACTAAGTTAATCCATATATTCTTCAACAATTGGTTCCTTATGAGACTCGTGAAAATAAGGTCAAATTGGTTCCCACATATGTTGATCAACATTGGTCCCTACTCCCTATCATGAGTTAGGTCTTTTATTCATCCAAGTTATGCTTAGGACGAAGGAGGAATTATGATTAGGAGGGTTTAATTGTCTTGACAATTTCTCTTTCAAAATTGCTTTTCTGACGTTCATAACTTCACAATGACACATGGAAATTACCTAAAAGCCACCAGCGATAGTTAACTACCGTTGAACTAATCGGCAGTTAACTGCTGTCAGCAGGAGTTAACTGCGGTTGTGAACTGTAACTTAAGAACGTAGAAACTCCAGTTTCTGGTTACAGTATACATGCAAGTTTCACTCCAACATAATTGAAAAATCACTCAAACTTCAATTTGCTCAAAAATCATCCAAATTTCATCAATTAATTCACAAGTAAGTTCCTTTCTTCCTATTTATATGCAATGTAGGTTGCTTAGGGTTGTATTTTCATAATTTTAACAAAATGTTAGTGTTTAGGTTATGTTTAGAAATTGCAAATTATTATAGAATTTGATGTTGTTTAGGATTGTTTATGTTGGAATTGTTGTTTAGAGTAAGTGTAGGTACAATGTAGTTGTTTAGAAGTTGAAATTTTAGTAATTGTGCTAGTAATTTATAATGCACTTGAGGTGTTTGATGAAATGTCTAAGTGAGATAATCTTTCCTTTTTTGTAATTTTTTTTTCTTCAAATATGTTAAATTTTATAACGTATATATGTTATAATTATTATAAGCTTGGATTTTTACATTTTTTGGCAAGTTCAAGAATGACATAATGTTATAAGATACATAAATGCCTAAGTTGAATGATTCTAAGTTAGGTTTTTATGAATGCCTAAGTAAAATTTGTGATATGTTACATGTTACTTGCCTTAGGTTCAATGGCCAATGCCTTAGAATCATGTTACCGTAAAAGTATACATTGCCCGCGTATTTATGCCTTCTTTTAATTTGTTTTTGTACAGATATGGCCGGGGAGGAGGATGCGCGGGAGCGGCGTATTAGAGAGGGTATGGTGCCAAAGGTAAACCTGCTTTGACAAATAGCGCTCAAAAGGAGATGGAGGTTGAAAACCCGTATGTTCCAAAGGCCCGGAGACGTAGAGACTTGAGGATAGGTGGAGAAGAGGGGTCGGGTTCACAGTCACAGAAAGATTACTCCTCCCAGGTGGTTGATCCGACAGGCGCATCAGTATGCCGGGTATTCGGATGAGGGATTTCAGGGATATGATCGGATGGAGGAGGAGACTATGTTTTATCAGCCGTAGGAGGAGGCAGAGGATGAGGAGGTGGCAGATGATGAGGAGGTGCCAGAAGATGTTGAGGCAAATTATCTTGCGGCAGATGATATTGTGCCTGAGCCTGAGGTTGAGCCCGAGACTCGGTGGCGACGTCGGCGTGTTCCGTTGATACCGCCCTGCCCTGTTGTAGGGCCTCCCTTTCCTGGAGGTCCTGAGACCACGTCATTGTTGTCCGACTACGCAAGGCATGTGGCGATCCCTCTTTGGGTGAACCATCATAATGTAAGTGTTTAAATTCTTTATAATTCTTTAAATGCTTTAAAGTGATTAAAATTTGTAGCGTAAGTGTTAAAATTATTTAAATGACGCTTGCGTAAGTGTTTTAATTCTTAAAAGAATGTAGCGTAAGTATTATAATTCGTTAAAGAATGTAGCGTAAGTGTTTTAATTCTTTAAATTGTTAAGAATTTGTAGTGACAATGTCTTAGTTCATTTGATTTTCAGATGTGGCATGATGGGGAGTATAAGTGTATAAATGCAGGGGAAAAAGTGAGAGATCTTGATATACCGGAGAATGGATTGAGGTGGTTTTGGGATCTTGTGGAGGCGTCCGGCCTACATAGTTTGATATACAATGGGAATTCTAGTGTGACTCATGTTATGATATGTGCTCTATGCGAGAGGTGGCACACGGAGACCAGTAGTTTTCATCTACCTGTGGGGGAGATGACGATCACTTTGGACGATGTGTATAATCTCCTCCACATTCCTATTCAGGGCCGCATGCTGGACCATGACGCAGCAATGGATCAGGACCGTGGGCTTGATTTGATTATTAGGTTGTTGGGCATGTCAGAAGCTGATACTCATGTTGAGGCAAGGACTGAGTCTGCTGGTCATATAAGTTATCCTGCACTGAAGCGGCTTTATGAAGCCCACCTGACAGAGGCTAGACGGCTGGAGGACCCACAGACGAGGGAGGAGATGCAGGAGGAGGCAGTGGAGTTTTCTTTTATATCTCGTCGATAGTGCGTTGTTCACTAACAAAACGAACAGACACATCGACTTGATATATCTTGATTGTATGGCGAACTTGCATGCGATTGGGAAGTGGTCATGGGGAGGGATGACCTTAGCTTACCTGTACGATTATCTAGATGATTATGTTATTCTGAATAACAGAACGATGGCTGGTTGTACGACCCTTCTTATGGTAATATTTTAATATTTATCTTCATTTATTTATGAATTTATTTTATAATTTTTTTCATCATGTTAGATTATTTTTTTCCTAAGTTCGACTACATTTATTTAGGATGTTATTTAAATGTTTTTGTGAAGTTTTTATAATGTATTATATTTATTTCATATATATCTCGAATATTCATTTTTGTGTATTATTTTTTTGTTGAAGAGATGGATTTTGGAGCATTTGCTAGGTCTGTACCCAAGGAAGAAAAACAAGAGCTGGAAGCCGGAGAGACCATGTGTAGGGAGATGGCTTACTAGCAGAGGGCATACAGATGTGCAACATTACCGCTTACGGCTGGATCTCTTAGAGGTGGATGATGTGAGGTTTTGTACTTATGGTGATCACATAGAAGTGCGCCCTTTTCAGCTTCTGTGAACTTACTATGGATGACTGGTGTGCGGGAAGGATAGGGTGTACCGTCATTTACCTGAGCGGGTAAAGAGGCAGTTTGAGTTTGTACAGGACGTTCCTAGACATCTGTCATCTGTCGCTCAGATGCCTACGCAGTTGTTGACCACTGTGTTGCTAGACGCTCAGGTGTGGTTCTACCCTGATTGGGTACATAGGTGTAAGAGACCATGGCATCATGACACTGTCTACATGGCTTGGTATGCCAAAGTCTCTCACCCTCGTATTCTCCCACCTGATGAAGGATCTACTCCCAGGTCGGTGAACGTGGAGCAGATCATAGAGGAAGAGCATGCTAGAGAACTGTCTGACACACTGACGATCATCAGGGATGTGGTGCAGATAGTTGATAATGTTGTGGCCAGGAGCGGCGAGATGACCAGAGAGGGGATGCTGCAAGAGATGATCTGGATTGGCAGTATTGGTCGCCCTGCCCTTACGTATCAGATTGCCAGGCAGCACAGAGGGGCAGAGGCATCGTAGGCAGCAGGGCTGATTATCATTAGGCTTTTTTTATGTACTTTTTGACTAAGATGATGGTGATGTATTATTATGACATGTTCCGTACATTTTTCGTATTTCTATGACATTTTCGTACGTACCTTTTATATTATTTCTTGCGTTTTAATTTTATCCTGTTAAATATTATTTCGTACATTTTATATTCATGAATTTACAATTGGGATGAAAAAATCTGTTTAACATGTTAAGGATTAAAATTTTGGATGAATTTGTTTAAGTATGAAAGAATTTGGTTATGAAAAAATTTGCAAATGAAAAGTGGAAGTGAGTGAGTGATGAAAGAGTGGCTGGAAGCTAAGTTCTGACACCAACGGCAGTTAACTGCTGTCGGTTAGCCCAACGGTAGTTAACTACCGCTGGGCTTTTGGGTAATTTTCGTGTCATTGTGAAGTTATCAATGTCAGAAAAGCAGTTTTCTTTCTCTTTAGCCACCTCAAAATTGTTTATGATCGAATTTTACACACAAAAATAGTTGATTATGATGGGGAGCGAATTTAAGGTGCTAAAGAGCAATTGTCATTTGTCTTTTGCATAGCCTTCTCTTACAACTCATGTAGGGGCATATTGATTTATGCACTATTCAGTTGTGCTTTGATATGCGACAATATGTTGGCATTTGGCCAAAGTAAGGAGAGAAATCGTGATTTAGTGTAGGAACAAAAAATAAATCCACAAACGAGGATGTGTCTATACTCTATTGTAACCAAAAAAAAAAAAATGGTTCCGCATGTGAAGAACTATACATAAGTTATTGTTACTTTGATGATGTGTAATGATATGGTGCTCACATGACAATTAGTAATTGTTGTCGTTGTGCAAATGGTAACAATGTGTCAACATTTTGTACTAAATTAGTCAAACTTTTGACCCGTGTATCGCACGGGTCCTGCCAACCGCAATAGACATCAATGAATTATATTATATATTTTCATTAAACATAGTAAGATAAACATTCATATTTTTTTAGACCACTTTCTTTGATTGTGTTAAAACAAAAAATGAGAATTTAAATTTCATCAAATTGTGGAATAAAGAAAATAGAAGGGAGTCATAATTCATAGCATAGCTCAAAAAAGTCGTAGTACATTTGTGTGGGCTTAAAACTGAACCTAAAAGATTGAGACCAACACATTATGTTTCACACATTAGCAGGTTTTAAACACGATTGGTGTCATGTTGAAGACAATATATAGGAATGAAAAGACTTATTTAAACTGTGTGTGTATTATGATTTAATATACAAATTAACATCAAAAAAATAAAATGAGTTGAAAATTGTTGATTTCGTTATGTCCATTATTTGATGGTGAAATGTCAAAATTTAAAAATTACAAAACAGTTTAACGCTATTAAAAATTACAAAAGAAATTAATAGAGATAAATGTTGCAATAAAATCTTAATATTTGAATCTGACCAAAACACCTACTTTACTTTTAGCAGATCCAAAAACATAATTTATTAAACTTATTTATTTGCTTTTGATAACAAAAGTTAGGAAAATATTTTTTTAAAAGGAAAATTAAGACACATGTTAACATGATCTCAAAAATCAAAATAAGCAGAACTATAACTAATAATTAAGACCCGTGTAAGGCCAGTTAACTATAAAAACCACATCTTTTTACCGATATTAACTAAAATTTGAAGTAAAATTGGCGATGCCCTTTTTTCAGTTTACAATAGGATCCCTTTAAAAAACCATTCATAGGTGGTACCCATGTACTTTTTTGGATGATGACTAAACCAATTGTTGAGTTTCCACATTGAGGCTTAAAGAAGTTAATCAAATAATAGATTAGAACTACTACTGAGGGTGATTGATTTCCATATATACACACATTTGTAATTGACTTTATAACAAAACATAAACAAAGATTATCATATGAGAACTAATATACTAAAAGAACAAACGAAATACACACTTCACTTTTGGAACAAAAGATATATCATGCTATGCGATTTGTTCATGAACCTAAGGGAAGTACTCTGCATGCTGGAGGATTATATAATCCAGAAGAATAATTATTTATATAAGTTTAAAGATATGTATAAGTATAGAGATATATACAAAGAATTTTCCATTTTTACCATTAAACAATAGAATTTCCCATTTCAGAATCTCAACAATAATAATGTGAAGTGGCTTAAACTTTCTATCTTTTGGTCATTGCTATTGTCTTCCTTCCATTGAGAATCATGCTATGAGTATCCAATTTCTTTTCTCTTTCTAAAATGCTACAATATGAATCTGTCAATGTAAAAAAAACATTAATATCAGTAAAAAAGAAACACAGCTTTAATTTAACTTATAAGAAACAACAATACAATGATACATGTACACATCTCATATTCCCTAACACTTATTCAACACCCTATTTTATCTTTATAATCAAAAGTTTATGCAAAAATAAAACAAGATTCATATTCATCCAATAGAACACACTTAAGCTTTTTGTGCAAAAAAAATAAGATTCATATATTTCATATGAGGATTTTTGTGCTATTACATATAGTTTTTTGGCGAGCCAATTCCATTATATATATTGGGGAAAAAAATAATGTGGAATATACAAAGAACTTAGAGATCAAGGACTAAAAATAATATTATTTCAAAAATAAAAAGGACTAAAACTTATATGCAAAATTGAGTTATATATGTCCTTCTCAATGTCAGTCATGAGTAATCACTCTATTTATAGGTTGATGGGGTAAATTAAAGGTGAAATCCTATTTATAATTTTATATAGTTCGGATGGCTTCAAATAATACAATATACCCAACTTTTTGTCTCTGCATCAAAAGGCAGTGAAATATTATCCTCCTTCATCAATCATTGTTGAACAATTTTTTTTTGGTAAAAATCCCCAAAAAGGTTATCACACTGTTTCTAATCAAACCCATTAAACAAAAACAAAAATGAAAGATGATTCAACTTACATAATTTATAGAGGAGGGACAACATCAATGTAGTTGTAGCCCAAACCATGTTGTCGTTGGAGAACAGTCCTAAATTCACTATTCCAATTCAAAGCAAATTAAGAAAACAATTTGTACCTCCAACAAATCAATAGTCCATTTTAGCCATTCAAATACACATTAAGAAAAAGGTCAGAAACTGAAGATAAACCAACTATCCTCAAAAGCAAAGGAATTGCACATGAATAAGAATGACGACAGAAAATCACCTCAACGACAAAATATTCAAGACGACGGCGAGGTAAGCAGGAAGAGCGGCGCTGGTACAATTACCTTAAGAAACTTAATGATACATATAACACGAAATTAAAGATCAACCTTGCTGCTCCTTGAGTAGGCCTTCTAGAGTCCTGCATAAAAAGAGAATAACAAATTCTTACCACATTGATTCAAGTTCAGCACAGGAAAAAAACGACATTGAAGCATACGTACATCCCTAACATGAAACTCAATGCCAATCGTTCTGCATTGAAGTCGTAATTCATTCACAATTTTGTCAAAACCTGTGAATGGATTTGGATCCAAAGGAGCTGCACAAAAAACACACCAAGCAACTGATTATAACCAAATATATTCAATGAAATATGATTAGACTAATTAGAACAGAAACTATATGCAAATCCATTAAGATTAATGGTACCACAAAGGTATGTGGACGCCACTATTTATGCAGGGGTCATAGACAAAATGAATTTGAATCATGGTGACATGTGTACACAATGAGATTGGGGAGTTGGAGAAACTTCTCATGGAATACAAATGCACTTGCTGCATGGAGAGAAATGGAAGATCACATTAAATGATTAATGGATCAGAGGGTAGTTGGCAGGAATGACCGAAATTAATGCAAGCTTGGGAGGAAAAAACTTTTGCAATTAGGGTTTAAGGACAACCTGGCAGGTCTAACGTTTATAATAAGGGATACTTCAATAATTTGAATTGATTAAACTCATAAAAAGGTTAAATTGATCCCTACATCAATTGAACCAATTTGGTCTCCGTGAGGACATATGCCTTTCATTTCTCGATATGTTAACATTAAAAAAATGTGTGGAATCCACATAGTGAAAATGATTAATATATGTTAACGAGAAGAACGACCTTCGATGAGTTCTATATTGTTGGTTGTTAGTTAGGTTACCTTTAAACACTCTGACGCTTAAGGTTCGAGAGAATAGTGAGAGGTCAAAGTTAGAATGAGTCATACCTTATAGGGATGGCAAAAAAATTTGCACCCGTGGATATCCACGAATAAAATCCGCCACAGACACGGAGCGGATACCTTAATGGATATCCATGGATATAATAAATGGATATTTTAACTATCCGCTAATTAATGGATACAGGTGGCGATTTAATGAAATTCACACCCGCAGATATCCATACTCGCTATTAAACCGAGTAAATTTCAGAAATAACCTAACCTTAATACTTTTCAATTTCCTAAGAAAAAACCTCGGTATTGTGAATGTTATTAGTTATTACGTTCCTTTAAAATGAAGTGAAAATGGTAGGGATTGTTGAAGCAAGAGACTTTGTTTTTGTTGAATATGATGAGTTTTACTTATGCTTTTGTTAAATCAAAGAACTTTATTTTTATTAAATGTAAGAGATTTTATTTATATTTTTGTTGAGTCAATGATTATTTGTTGTTATTGTAATGTATGAATATTTATATAAACCCGCAGATACCTCAAAATCCGTGGATTACACGCTAAACGGATATCTGTGCGGATATAGATAGGATACATATTTCATATTTATGCAACGGAACAGACACAGATATCACACTATCCACATCCATGATATCCATTTACATCCCTAATACCTCATGAGAGGACAGCAAATGGTCCTTTTTATGTGTTAGAATGTGTAGACTTGTGAAATTAAGGTAGAATTGTTGTTGGTCGACGAATAAAGATAAGTAAAATAAAAGCAACAAATACTAGACCGAACATCCAAAATATATTTTTAATTGAAAAGAGTGTGAAAGAAATATTAAAAAGAAGTGTTCAAATTTACTTCTTTTGTCTCTATATAAAAGTCTTTTGTCTTTTCCACATTTTTCAAGAAAAATTATTAGTTTAATTAATGTGTTTATTTTGTGTGTGAATATTGTTAAATTGTCTTTTATTTTTGTTTGTGTATATATATTAGATTTGTCTTTTTATATTTCAAAATAAGCTAGTAGTATTAATTATGTGCATGTTTAAAAAAAACATCTAGTAAGTTGTATAATGGTTTAGGGTTAAATATGTTTTTTTATTCCTATAAATATGTTACCTTATCGTTTTTGTTCTTCTAAATTTTTTTTTCGACTTTTAGTTTGCAAAAAGTTTTTCATCTTCACTTTTGGTCATTCATTTTAAGTAAACTCATATTTAAAATTCATATTTTGAATAAAAATTTATAATATTATAAGAATCTCTCTCCTAAAAAAATTATATTTTTTTAACAAAACATGAATTAAATATGAATTTTTATATTTTTGGTGGTTAAAAATTCATATTAAATTTTTGTTTGTTAAAATTTTTTAATTTTTTCTGGATGAGATTTTTACAATATTCTACACATTTCTGCACAATTTCATTAAAAAACATAAAAATTGACTTAAAAATAGGGACCAAAATTAGTCATTAGAATTTTTTTTGGTCAGTAGCCTAGTGGCTAGAATTCACCTTATAAGGTGAATAAGTGGGGTGTCCGGGGTTCGAACCTCAACTCCTGCATATAATAATGCATTGTCCTACCAACTGAGTTATGCTCACGAGATAGTCATTATAAATTTTATAAAGATTAAAAGTGAAAGAAAATTTCAAAATGATTAAAACGAAAATTTAGTGTATTTACAGAGATGAAGAACATATTTAACCCAATCATTTATATCAAAGAATTTAGCACAAGATGATGCATTGCTCGCCGAGTGGACCCTCCCACCTTGGTGTTCCTTTGCTCTAGTATGATGCCTTAATAGGGCCAATGTTGGAATTTGATGGATAGCGAAAAAGAATAGCAGAAGCGCCGAAATTGCAGAGCGATGCACAATGGACACAGAACAGAATGTGATTAGATCAGAGAGTAAGCACAAAACAAACCCCAATGCATAAAATAAAATATCCAAACAAAAGGGGTAAATCCGTCCATCTCTCCATAAAATTCAAATTTTGTATCGTTATTAGTAGTCGTTACACAATTTCTCATTTCTCACAGGTCCCGGCGCAACAAGACAAAAACACAAAATGCGTAACCCAATGTTAACATTAGACTTTAGACTTCATCAATTTAATTTTATTATTATTATATGATTAGAAATATTACTAGATTACGATTTCCATTTCTTAATCACATTTAGTTTAGTTTTTAAAGAAAGCGTTATGAAATCTGAAAGCTACTACTGAAATGGAAAACAATGTTGGAATGTGGAAGCAAGAAATGATGATGATGGAAATAGAAAACGAAGTGTTTGATTCATCTGAAACTGATCTTGATTACGAATTCGACGCCCCTCGCTTCTTCGATTTCACTTCACAACAAGAACAATTTCTAACTCAACTTCCACAACCTGAAAGCTGGTTCGAAACCGCCGGAACCTATCCCCCTTCTCGTTCGTTCTCTCATTCAACTTTTCTTCTTTATCTCTCTTTCTTTCAGTAAACGATCGCATTCATCTTTTTTGACATTTATCGTTGTTCTTCCGTTTCAGCATTTGCGGTGAATCTTGTGATGAATGAACAAGTTGCGGTTGCAAATTCAAACACCGTTCATCATCATCCTAAACCTAAAGTTTTTCAACATTTTGGTATTATTATCATTATTATGCATCTCATTCAACTTTTTTCCTTACTTTATTTTTATGATTATTTTCGAATAGCTTTATAATCTAACTGGTTTTTACTTGATTAGGTTCCAATGCGAGTGAAAAAATGTCTGGATTATTGGGAGGAGTTCTTCAAAATGCTGTGCAACCAGGTAATAAATCTCATCAGAAATTAGTTTTCGTAGAAATTTGCAGATCAATTCACTAATTGCATTGTGATAACACTGCATTCGCCAATTTCTTTTTTCAAATCCTAATCTATATGGTCCTGTTTGGATAAACAACTTATTTTTAAGTTTATAGCATAAATGCTTATCATAAAAGCTTATGTATATTTTAAAAGATAAAATAAAGTCGAATTGTTTTCATAAAAGCTTTTTTCCTAAGCTATCGTGGAGAGATTGTGGAAATAAGTTGTTTTCATAAGTTCTACCAAATAGTCTAACAAGTGCTTATGACTATAGATAAGCTCAAATAAGCCAATCCTAATAGGAGTTTGAGGTGCTCACGCTACTGTTTGAATTAATATCTTGTGCCATGGCAATTTTTGTTGTAAACTAAAGTTTTTTTTTCCTTCTTTTTCCTTTTCTGATAATTCATTAGATTTTGTTTCTATTATGTGTACATTATGCTTTTGAATTTTTATATACATATCTGTATCTGTTCTGATAGTCTGTATCTCAATATTTCATTTTAAAATTTGAGCTTGATATATGTGTTTTACACTATTTCCAGGAATGACCTTTAACAGCAGGACAATTGGCGAAGGTTTGAATTCTAAGGCTAAATCTGCTGTGGTGAAGCGTTCATCAACGCTGATGAAACCTACAGCTAGTCAGTTGGCTAAGCAAAATCGGCCTCCTCAAATTGTTGGTTCAAGGTGATTTTTGGAGGAACTTGTCCTGTATCTTAGATGAAAAGACATGAACTATTATTATGAAAAGCTAAAGAGTGAAGCAACACTCGATTAATGGATTAATTTGAAAGCGTTTGAAATGTTACCATAAATGTTGTACTATTGCATTGTTTCCTTACTTTTTTCTTTGATGCTCTGGCCTCTGGTGATTTAATATGGAAGAAGTTATGTGATCTTTGGATGCCAAATGAACTGCATTTCCTTTCATCATTTACAACTTCCGTTGTTTTCAGGTTTCAGAAGGTACAACAAGCGCATAAAAAGGAGATTAGTGTAGCTAACTCTTTGGAGATAGAGAGTCGATCTACCAAGCGGCAGAAATTAGAGGGTGGTCTCTTGCGCAAGGTCAGTAGACCCTTCTTCCTCTGATAGATTATGGATTATTAGAATTAAAATTGGCCTCATGTTTGATTTGTAGCATGGAAATACTTGAACCATTAGATTAAATGGAAAGTTAAATAAGTCTTTAATAATATTGTTGATTTTCTATTCATTTTAGACAGCATTTGAATTATTTACCACATCTTTCCTGTGACAGGTTGGTGATGTGAAGCAGCAAGCTAATTTTGTCCACAAGGCACCTAAGAAGGTAATGAATTCTAATGCTTTATACAAGTACTTCCTTATTAATATCAGATATTAGATTGTGCAAACCTGCCAAATGCATTTCATATGACTTGCATAGTGCTTATGATGTTGTGTCCCATTACCATATATATCACATTGAGCACTTTTTGTCATCCATTACTTTCTTTTCCTACTGCATTTTGTTAACAGATGACATAAAATTGTATCCTTATTGTAATTCTGATAGAATAATTTTATTATGGGTGGAAAATTTACTAAATAATGGTTTGTTAAGTAGAGTTCTCCATTACAAATTGGATTGGCAAGAGCAGTTGAAATCCTTTAGACAAAGGGTCGTATATCTTGAGTGTCAAGTAAAAAATTTCACATGATGGCGGTCTTTAAATTTGTATACACTTGCAGATTGTAGCTTCTGATCAAAACGTTGGATATTCCAAGCCTAAGATTACGCTTCCTAGAGTGCCCGAGCTAGAAACATTTCATAGAGCACAAAGGACTAGGTTTGTTATTGTGCTGTTTGGTGAAATTTTTAATTAAGCTGAATTTTCTTCCTCATCTAATGATGTAAGGATATTGTTTGTGCTTTCCAGACCTAAAAATGCTGCAGAAGCAGAACACTTGACAGTGGCTGTACCCAAATTCAAAGCACGACCGATAAACAGAAAAGTGGGTATTTTCAATTTCTGTAGATAAATTTAGCATTGTTAGGTTAATTTTGGTATGTCTTTTCTATCCTCTCCTCTAACTATTTATGCTCATAATATATATAGATTCTTAATGCTCCATCATTACCTCTTCATAAGAGGACCCCTGCACGGTTGCCTGAATTTCAAGTAAGCTCTTGAAACTTTCATAGTTCATTTTGTTTTATCACCATTTTATGATCATGTTTATAAAGAGTGGAAAGATAAGTTCTAAATTTCTTGCTTACTAAATTTATATGATACACTGAACCTAGACATAACGAAAAACATTGTGTACACATTAATGAGTATAATTGGAGATCAGTTGAACCAATAATTAATCACACAAACAAGTTTATTCGGCATTCTTTATCCAGAAGCTCAGATTTTTTGTCTTGCTTCTAAGGAATTTCACCTCAAAACATCGGAGAGGGCCATGCAGCACACATCTGCTACATCATCATCTACACTTCCATGCAATGATTCTGATAAGGTTAATTGAGTTTGTACAATTTCAAGCAGTAACATTTGTGTTTCTTTGCATAATTTTGTACTGTCAATGTTATTCGATGTTCTTATACCCAATCTATATTGAACTACATTGGTTTTGAAATTTCTGAAGCTACAATTTCTTATGCACAACTACGATTGTGCTACCTTTTTTTTTTGCTTTAATTTCCTGTTATAAGACATTATGACTAATCTCTGGGAAACTGATTTTTGCTGTGTGCAGGATTTGGACAAAAATGCTACTTTTTCTGCTCCACAAAATAGAATCAGTAATTTGAGAAGGTAACAAATGCCATGATAAATGACAGTTCATACTTGATAGTCCGTGAAACAATAGTACTAATTTGAATTGCTATCACTGCACAGGCCATCTGTGATGGGTGCTCCAAAGCATGATGGATTGGATTATACGCATGGATTCAAAGCTCGACCATTTAATAAGAAGGTAATCAGACACTGGAAACAAAATTTAGGATACTTAGACTTCTGTTTTCTGCGCTGCTGTTGATTGAACTATATTTAAAGGGTGCATGTTGGATCCAAGTTGTGTGCAGTCATATTACCTTGCAGCCACCGCAGTCAGCACATATAAGTGATTGGCTCAAGATTCAATGGCTCATATTCCAACTTCACAAAATCAGATTTGAAATACAAAAATGAAATATGAACCATCCGATCTTGATCAAACGAAATTTATATAAAATCTTAATAGTTTTTGACCCAATGTTGATTTGACGCGAAATTACTTCACAAACATTATTTTTATTGAGCTAAATTTATCATTGTACTAGGCTTTCAAAAAATAAAAAGATTTATTGTACTTGAAGTCAATATAAGTTAAACCTTGTAATAAAATTATTATCCGTTATATGTGTTTGTTACTCTAATAGAGTATGATATTTAAATTTAAAGAAACTATAATCATTATCATTGAAGTTGTTTAGTCCTCGAAAGGTGTATCAGAGAAGATGGAAATTCAGATAATTTTCTAATAGAAATCTTCATTTTTCTGTTATTTGTGTCAAGTAGAATATACCTTTCTTTTATTGGTTATATGTTTGATCTGCTGTACTGTATAAAATGTTGTGCAGATACTTTCCAGTAAAGGAGATATTGGTGTTTTCCGCAACATTAAACAGGAAACCACAGTGCCAATGGTGAGTTGGTTATCACTTTGTCACCCCTTGGATGGAAAAATTTAATGAGATCACATGTTATGAATTATGATGTTACTTCAATTCGTGCAGGAATTTAATTTTAGTACAGAAAAGAGGCTTCAGCATAACCCACCAGTTGACGACCTCTTTAGCAAGGTGAATTCATACTAATTTTTTCTTTACTCATTCTCTGGTTTGTTGTAATTTCTTGAATTTATTAGATGCCACTTTGCATTATAAATTCCTCACTTCGTAAAGATATTTAATTTCACAATTCTCATTCATTTTTCTTTTTTGAAATGTTATCAGTTGTCCCTAACATCTGGAGCTCAGTCAAATAATGGTTCTAAGGTGAAACCAGGTCCTCATTTCAGAGTGTTCAACAAGGTTTTCCTTCTATAATTTTAAATTTAATGTGACAATTTGGGACTACTTTTCATTTCTCTTAGTCATATTGAGTTATTTCTTTTTGGGTGAAGGATTTAAAAGAAAACATGGGAACTTCTTTTCATCTGGACCAAAAGGTGAAAATCTCACCCTACCTTAAAAATATAACAATATCCATCCTTGTTCTTTTCCTCCTTTAAGTTTAGTGAAACATCATAGAGACATTAAATGCCATCTTTGGCTGACAAATGATGTAGGAAAAGCCTTTTATATTTGGTGAAAAGCAAATTCATAGAGGGAGTGAGGGTTGCATCAACGAAGCTGGTACAATATTGAGTCCAAGGAGGTATGCATAGTTGGTGCTACTGCTTTCATGTTTGTTTAATTGTATTTGTTATTTCAATTCTTAACTGAAATGCTTCAGGAACCTGGGAATTCGGTGATTGCAAGGCGACAACTACAATTGAAGCAATTTGCAACAAAATTTAGTTATGCACACCAGAATTTTCCCGGCTAACTAGAGAGCCGTTGGAGACATAACAAAACCTAATAGTGCCCAACAACTCTTAGATTATTCTTTCTGTACAAAGAATCATACAAAATTACTTTGTTAGGACAGAAGTGAGCATATATTTCTAAGTGATCACTTGTATCTTGTACAAATACTCCTAGAAAGTGGAACTCGGGGTTTTGTTTTTAACAAAAAGTTCATTAAAAATAATGACTAATCACTGATGAAAGCCATGTAAGTTTTCTTTCCTTCATGTTATGAGAGTAAAAAAGTACTCCCTCCGTCCCATATTAACCGAGCCAAAAGCTCGTTTAACACGTATTAAGAAAAATGTATAAATGAAGGAGAGAGAAAAATAGTTTTAAGTACACTTGTTAAGTATTGATGTATTCTTCACTCTCATAAATGTAAAGTGAAATATATTGAATTGAGAATGATAAAAGTAATATTAATTAGAGTTATATAGGGAAAAAAGTAATTAATATTCTACTGAAAAGTGAAATGACTTAGTTATGTTAGGACATTTTTTTTTTGTGCAAATGACTTAGTTATTATGAGACGGAGGGAGTAAAAAATATTAAAAATATAATCTAGTACAGTAAAACATGCGGTGGTGGTTGTGATACTCAAACTTCATTATAGCTATCTCCATAATAGTAGTATTTGTAGAAGAGGAATGTTAAAAACATTCTTTTTTCAACATCCGCTTTAACACACACTCTTTTATTATGTGAAATTCATACGAGTTTCGTCACTTTATGCGAAATCCATCTTTAAAATATGGGGTCCACGTTAACTTCATCCAATAAAAAAGTGAGTTAGAAAGAGTATTCATAACACTTCTCTTCAATAAATTCACAATACAATTAATGATTATGGTTTTCACACTCAACTTTTTTAAGTTGAATTAAAAGAATAATCAAATTTACATAATGAATTTAAAGATCTAAGCTTTTATCCAAATCTCAAAATAGAAAGAAAGGGACACAATTTCAATTAGGGAATATGATGTATAAAGCGAAAAGTTAGTTCACGAAAGTTTCACGACCGTTCAAAACACTCCAACCTTTATTGTTTCTGACCGCCATGTTAGCAAGTGGGATCACTTTTTTTGTTACCAAAGCAATTTTCAATCGGTGAAACATTCGCAAGATATTTTCTCGTGATATATAGCAACTCCCTTCAATCAATCTATTGATCTATGATCATGTTTTCAAATTCAACCACGAGTGAAACAAATTTGTAAAGAATGAACACGAAATAGTTTCACAACTTCTAGCTATCACAATGATTTGATTGAACATATGCTCAGCTTCTAGATAATAGTTCTTCGCATAAATCAAAATCTACATCTTAACCTTTTCTAAAGCTTCTTCATCCAATTTTTCTATAAGCTCCTATAAACTTACAAGTTTATTTTATTTTTAAAAGGAATCAAATACTTATATCTGATGAGAAGAGCTAACAAGTAGTAAGCTAGATACTAATTAAGACTATAAAACATGTTTATATTCTTAATGTCACTTGACTATCAATGGAAGAGGAGATAAACCATACACAAACTAACTCAAAAGCTCGGAAATGAACCAAAATCATTGTTGTAACGATTGTCGATGTTAAGGACTAAAAATGACCATTTCTAACTTTTGAGGTATGAAATCCAAAACAACTTAAATGACATTTTTTTTTACGCAAGTACAACTTACATGACTAAAACTAACATTGTTATATTTATAGATATCAAGCATATATTTAAACTTTAATAACACATACCTAAAAATTAGAATTGTGTGCATTAGCAACATTACGTCTTTTCTATTTGGTCTAAATTAAAAGGCTCATTACCTTTTTTAGAAACACTAAATAAACAAATGAGAATCATTGTAATTTTCTTTCCAAGAAGAACCATTCATTGCAACTTGTTTTTTATTTTCTTCTAAAAATCTGAACTTCTTTTTCACTCATTGTGTTCTTTTTCTTCGCAGATTTTCTCCTTCAAAGACAGTCATATTTAAATACTGTCAATAACTTGATTCGTTGGGTTGTGCGAGACTAACATCTTACATTAGACTTATTCCTATTGGTATTAATGATATTGTTATCTCCCAGTAAGATTTCTTTTTCTTCCAAGTATACTTTGTGCAATTTATGTCTTGTTCTACACGCTACTAAAGTAATTTGATATTTCCCATATAATTTTTTGGGTTACTGTAGGACTCTATTACAAAAAAAGGTAATGATGTGAACTCTTGCCAAATGAATTGTTACGAAGTATAATTCAACTGTACATATATTTTCAGTAAAATTTCTTAATGTACACATGCTCCAATTAAATTTATTAATGTGAACGTGGAGTACGTTCCTGAACTTAATGGAATAGAGCTTTTTAACTGAACAATGTAATAATAGAGCCTATTTTTTACTAAATGTAATAGTAGAGCTAAGAAGAAGTTGTGTCATTCACGTAAACGTACTTAATTTCCAGTGCTTAGCTTATACATATAAACAGTACAGTACTATTGACTGATTGAAAAGAATTTACTACTAATGCAAGGAAGGAGACAACACTAATGAAAATAATTCACGACTTAATGTGCATGTGAAGCGTAAGAATTGTTTAGAAGAATTTTACGACACATTAAAACACAATATATTAGTAAAAGAAAATACACATACTGTATTACTCCGTCAGTCCTACACTTAAAAAAGATACAAACCAGCTAATTTTGTGATTTTATAAAGTTAATCAATTGTGTGTGAAAGATAAACTTAATCAATTGATTGGACCTAAATGGTACTGAGCTATGGTAAAAGACGAATTGTTTGAGAAAATCGAATCCAATTCTTGAAAAATAAAAAATAGTTAGATGTATAATTAACCCATTTGAGTTAGCTAGTGGTGTTAGTTTAGCACCTTGGAGTGCGCTTCTCTCAAAGTTTTAAATTTGGTTCTCCCTTGTCAATTACAGCGGACGGTAATATTGGACCTTTAAATTAATCGATCATTAGATTGGATACCAAATTTTAAAAGTAATATTGAATTGATATTGTAATACGATAAGTAAGTATTTGTTTCATTTCTTGTAAAAAAAAAAAAAAACTACTTTT
>Ga0228710_1000145_pt1 | contig 65911 bp, 38 predicted proteins | sample MedpolnodulmetaG_FD_177995 | JGI IMG/M metagenome (GOLD analysis project Ga0228710, IMG submission 177995) | Root nodule microbial communities from Medicago polymorpha collected in Santa Monica, California, United States - pink nodules | ecosystem: Host-associated > Plants > Roots > Nodule...
ATTGTTTTTTTTTTTTTTTTTTTTTTTATTATTATTATTTCCGTCTAATTCCAGTCTTGCTGCCCTTAACAAAATCATGGCCAGAGACAGTACCAATTTGAAGTTTTGACATTGTACTTTTGTTATTCTCATGTGTCATTTCCTTGCCTAGAATGTGCCTCCGGCCATCCTACTAAGGTTTCTACGGGAGCATAGATCAGAGTGGGCAGACAACAACATGGATGCTTACTCAGCTGCTGCCATCAAAGTTGGTCCTTGTAGTTTCTCAGGATCTCGGGTTGGAAATTACGGGGGCCAAGTAATTCTTCCTCTAGCCCACACTATTGAGCACGAGGAGGTAAAAATTTACTCTAAACATACTAATAAACAATTACGAATTTAATGATGTGTAGGTTTTAACTTTTCGCTTACCTATTCTAGTTTCTGGAAGTCATTAAATTGGAAGGAATTGCCCCTTCTCCCGAAGACGCGATAATGCCTAGAGAAGTGTTTCTTTTGCAAGTAAGTTTTCCTCCTTATGTTGCTCTGTTTATGTTTCTCAGTTCTCACTGTCAGAGTAGGTGCTAACTTGATGTGCCTGTTTTGCCTCATGTGATGCGGATATGTAGAAACAAAACCGCATAGATTCATATATCTGATTATTTTTTTTTGATAAGCTTATATCTCACTAATCAATTATTATTTTTTTGACCGAATTAAAAACTTCTGTTCATACGGTTTGAATTATTTAAGGTTCACATATCTCACTTATATGCAGCATGCATATGTTTTGTTTCCTTGAATTTTCTAGGTTTGCAGCATTAGGAAGTTAGATGCATATCATAACTCACAGTAGCGTGTAGAGCTTTAAGTTAGTGCAAACATTTCTGTAGGTTTTGGGTAATGTAAAACTTGATAGTCCTGTATGCTTACTTCTTTCTATGTCTATGATGCGGAAAAAGTATTATTTTCCATCTTGAATTTTTTATAGAAAAATTAACTTGCTTGTTTAGGTCAGGTACTATAATATGAACTTCTGTGGCTGCCAAAATGAGGCAACTTTTCGTTCTTGCCAATCACCTTCACTTTGGTTTCTATCAAACCATTGCTTCGCTCTTTATTGAGAAAGAAGAAAAGAGCAAGAAAGTGTGTGTATCCATGTGCTTAGTCCTTTTGTGAATAATCGGATTTGTGGTAATTTATAGTGCATCCTGATTATAAAAACTTGCACAACTTCCAAAGGCGAGCTCTTGAATTAACTGTTGGAGCTAGATGAGCGTACCAAGTTAATGATGTTCGACATATAGTTTCTGCACTTGACCTTGCAACATGATTCTGTATTTACTTTTCTAATAGATAAGGCGCCCTTAATGAATATACAGTCCCAAACCCACAAGTGATTTTATTATTAGGAGACCTGTCCAATTTGCATCTGTATATGTCCCACAACCAGGGCATGACCCCTTGCTTCAGAGGCAGTACCTTGTCTTGAAGTTGCTTTTATGTACTATAAGATGCGAATTATGGCATCCCAATGTCTTACACCAGTTGAATTAAGAGTTTGGCTTATCACACTTAACAATGGAGGAGAATTTCAGGGTGATAGTGTGATTTGCATACTAGTCTTTTGTATCTCTCTAGATTTAAAAGTCTCTTCCCCTAATTTCGTAGAAGCTTGACATTAGGTTCTGTAGGAGTCAACATGTTTAGCGTTCATCAAATGTGTATCCTCTAGAACGTCCATTGTATACTTATTAAATGTTAAAATACCATCCTCGAGTTGTTCCATCTGTATCCCTAAAAAGTACCAAAGTTTTTCAAGATCTTTCTTCTAGAAATTGTAGCAAGGATGTTGTTTATCTGAGCAATGCGATGATGATCATTGCCTGTAAAGACAACAGTATGGATTGATACAGTTTACTGCTCTCAGAGACTTATTAAATAGAGTAACTATAACCGATGTTACTCTGGGAGTAAGTGGATTCCCGCCCTTCATATATATATATATATATATATATATTAACGTTATCCTAATTATCATATTACATGTGTCTGTACAACAACAACTATCCTAGTTACATTATTTACAACACTTACTTATAGTTCATTTGATTTGTTTTGATAGCTCTGCAGTGGAATGGATGAGAATGCTGTTGGTACCTGTGCTGAACTTATATTTGCTCCGATTGATGCATCCTTTGCTGATGATGCCCCCCTTCTGCCTTCTGGATTTCGTATCATTCCTCTTGATTCTGGAAAGGTCAGCCTTAGTCATTGTTGAAGCAGTATATTTTGTTTGAATTTTGTATTGACCTTTTTAGGAGTATATTTAGTATATTTTGTTGAAGCAGTATATTCACTATATTTTGTTTAGAAGTCCAATGATGAAACTTTTTCTTGAAAATTGTGTATTCAACACATTGAAACTTTAAAAAGGAACATTTTCTACATAAGATTTACAAATAATTTCCTGTTTTGAATCCTTAATTATTATGTAAAATTTTGCAGGAAGTGGCCAACAACCCAAATCGCACCCTTGACCTGACATCTGCCCTAGATATTGGTCCCGCCGGAAACAAAGCTTCTAATGATTATTCTGGAAATTCTGGCTGTATGAGATCAGTAATGACAATAGCATTTGAATTTGCTTTTGAAAGTCATATGCAAGACCATGTAGCATCTATGGCACGCCAGTATGTTCGCAGCATTATATCGTCTGTCCAAAGGGTAGCATTGGCACTTTCACCTTCTAATTTGAATTCACAAGCTGGGCTTAGGACACCACTGGGTACTCCTGAAGCTCAAACACTTGCTCGTTGGATCAGCAACAGTTATAGGTGTGTAAGCTTCTTTTATTTTCCTTTACGTTTACATTCACCTTACTTAGACTGCCTCTAGTGTTGTGTATTTAGCAATGAATCTTATGGTACTGGTTAATATATTCCGCGAGGTGATGTCCGTTTGGTATGTTTAACCATCATTCTTCAAGATTGTTAGGATAAGAAATCAATTTGATATTTAATGCATGTTAAGAGTCCCACATCGGATATGTGATGGCCTGATAATGTGTTTATAAGTGGGGGCAATCCTCACCTCTCAAGCCGGTTTTGTGGGGTTGTGTTAGGCCCAACCACGATTTCTAAGATGGTATCAGAGCCTCTCCAAGATCCATTGGGCTACCTGCTATCAGGTTTGCGCTATCGAGCCACCCACCATTTATGTCCACGAACCAAGCCCAATAGTGCTGGTCGTGAGGGGGTGTGTTAAGAGTCATTTAGTAACATTTCCTTTTTTTCTTTCTCTTCTTGATAGTCAGCTCTTGTCCTCAATGCTCCCACCTACTTAATTCTTATCCACATATTAGAGAAAAGAATCTTCCACTGAACTTGCCAGCATAGATGCCAAATTCTGTAAAAGACTTGTGGAACCAGTGCTTGATATTCTATTGTAGTTTTAAGTTTTTACATTCCAAAACTCTTGCTACCCATGTATCTTTGTTCTAATCTGTTATCAGATATTTCTAGGAAATTTACGGTACTTCCACTTACGTTAATGATAGGTTAGATAATGCCCACACATTTAGTGAAATTTCTGGTTTTGAGATTTCAGGGAGAGATTGGTATGTCAAACACAGCCGTGTTTAAACTGTCTTTATTTTGTAGGTGCTTCTTGGGTGCTGAGCTACTTAAATCTAATAATGAGGGGAGTGAATCATCACTCAAGACTTTGTGGCATCACACCGATGCAATACTCTGCTGCACTCTAAAGGTATGCTTGAAATTGATTTCTATTTTATAATATGTGCATATATATTTTCATTATCACATGTTTCCTCTGTACCTAGTGCAACTCAGCCTTTTGATATCTAAAGTAATAATGGAAATATATACTTGGTAATACAAGTTCCTTGATATTACTAATGAAAGGAATCGAAAGATGTTCAACATAATCTGTATTGTAGGTAAATTTGTCTAGATTTTGTTCTGTTTTGTTGCCTAGAGTTTAGTTGCATCTCTACTTGGTACCGTAGTTATATTTGTCTTGATTGCAAGCCAGCTAATGATTACTTATGAATATTACACTGCTCAATACTTGTTTGAAAGCACCTTTGTGGCACTTGGTTTTTGCAGGCGTCGCCCGTGTTCACTTTTGCCAACCAGGCAGGGCTTGACATGCTGGAGACTACCTTAGTTGCTCTGCAGGATATAGCATTGGAAAAAATATTTGATGACCATGGCCGAAAGATTCTGTGCTCGGAATTTCCTCTAATTATACAACAGGTATGCATATTTTATTTGAATCGACCCATCATTTATTCCACTTCCACCAGATTTGTCATTGAATGGCATTTGTGGGCATACATTCTTCTCATTGGAGCGCTGAAAAAAGAATTAGAAACATTTTCAAACTTGTCTGTGCTTTATATTGATCCCTCTTAATTCTTTTTTGGCAGGGTTTTGCATGCCTTCAAGGCGGTCTTTGTCTCTCAAGCATGGGGAGACCTATTTCATATGAAAGAGTAGTGGCTTGGAAGGTGCTGAATGAAGAAGAGAATGCTCATTGTATTTGCTTTATGTTTGTGAACTGGTCTTTTGTTTGACATTGTTTATAGACAATAGGACTCCCAAGTGTTGAAAGAGGAAAGCACTCTTATTAAGACATGTTTTGTTGCTTGCTATTTTGCTATATTCGCTGCAAAAACTTGGATTGCATGTAAAAACTACTTATATATTAGCCTATGTTACATTTCCCTTATAATTTTGTGCTGTGCTTATATTTGGTCATTCTTTTGGTATTATGCACTTTGTATTTTGTAACGTGGGAAGAAATCTAGACACTCCTAGATGTCCCATTAGTCCCGAATTATAAGTCGTTTTGGAGAATAAGCTTGTTCTAAATCATAAGTTGTTTTATAATATAATGAATAATTAATGATTTATTTCTCTCGATTGTACCATTCACTATTTAATACTATCTTTTCTTTCAATTATTTAAATTTCTCTTTCCTATACCGTTAATGAAGGATAATTTTGCAAAATTACTTATAATTTTCTTTTTCATACAACATTGATTACATTTTTTAATTTATGTAAAATGGTCAAAATGATTTATAATTTGGAATGAAACTGAAGCTTCATACATGGATAATTGCATTGTAAAATTACATGTGGTCTTTGACTAGTTTTAAGTTTTTTCTTTTAAGGGACAAATTTTGCTTCCGAAAACTAGTCTTCTCCGACCTTATTTAAATTGATGTATCTGATTGTGAATTTGTGTATTTTTCGTCTTTAAAGTGGGACAATCTTCGTACATATAATCTTCGTACATATTTGTAAAGAAAGAAATGGACAAAAAAAGAAGTTAAAATTGTTTAATTCACGACTTAGATAAAATAAAGTTGGAAAATGTTAATTACATGTGCATTGTCAAGTGACGTGGCAGTGCCACGTGTACTTTAACATGCATTAGATGAACCTGAATTGAACCCCGCGTTAGTCTTAAATTCATCATCACTACCCATCAGATAGATCTGCGTTCCCAATTCAATTCCTAGATCTTCTTCTTCTTCTTCGCAGATTCAATTCCTCAATTTCACAGATTGATCAACGCAAATATAATATGGTATATATATCTCTAATCGCTTCCATTTTCATTGTATTCTATGAATGAATGAATGAATTTTAATGTACATACAGGTCGTTCTTGCTGCATCCATTGTCGCGAAATCTGGCAAAGGTGATACTTCCTTCCTTGCATCCTTTGATCCTTAATAATTGTACAATAATATAATTTTGGTTGTTGATCATTACATTACAGTGCTAGTCTCTAGACAGTTTGTCGATATGTCTCAGATACGAATTGAAGGACTTCTAGCTGCATTTCCCAAATTAATAGGCACTGGTAAACAACACACACATATTGAAACTGACAATGTCCGCTATGTTTACCACCCTATTGAATCTCTCTATTTGCTTCTCGTAACCAACAAACAGAGCAACATTCTCCATGATTTAGATACTTTGCGACTTCTCTCCAAACTCGTCCCTGAATTTTCTTATTCCCTTGATGAACAAGGTATTAACAAACATGTTTTTGAGTTGATTTTCGCTTTTGATGAAGTCACTTCTCTTGGTCACAAGGAAAATGTGACTGTTGCACAAGTTAAGCAATATTGTGATATGGAAAGTCATGAAGAGAAGCTTTATAAGCTGGTTCAGCAGAGTAAGGTCAATGAAACTAAGGATCTTATGAAGCGCAAAGCTAGTGAGATTGATAAGAGCAAGGTATCATTTCCAAGACTCCTATTTTTTACATTTTTATGTTTGCTTCTACGGTAGTAAGCATTGATTTTGAATGAATTGATTATGTAAAATTGATTCTGACTATACGTGATTTGTGTTTGGATACATTCATGAAAAACTGAGTTGAATTATGAATCTATGTGTGAAAATCAATTCTAAAATAAAAAACTACAAATCCTAGTTTCAAGCAGAATCAATTTAGGAGGCAAAATCAATTCCACTCGAAAGCAACCAAACATGTTAGAATCAATTCTACACATCCAAAATCAATTCTAAAAGTGGAACCATACATACACTATGTCTAGGACTGCTCATAATTTAATTGAACAAAATTCATTTATTTTTCAGATTGAAAAGAACAGAGGTGAAAAAGGAGGCTTTGGTCCTTTGACGTCAATGGGATCCGGAAGAATTGAAAATAGCTTCAGTGATATGAGCATATCTAGCTCTGGAACTGGTTTTGGAAGTGTCTCTGGTTTCGGATTGACGACTAATGATGTTGATGCCTTTTCCACCAAGCCTAAAGGTTGGTTTTCAAGATTCTCACAAATTATTCTAGAATGCTTTTAAATGTAACGATTGGGAATGCTTTAATCTTTGCCCATATTAAAATGTTTCTGAATAAAGAGTAATCTTTTCATTTACGTACTTTCCTATTCTCTTCCTTAGGTCGTCCAACTGCATCCGCCAATGCTCCGCCAAAGGGTCTTGGTATGAAGCTTGGAAAATCTCAAAAGACAAATCAGTTTTTGGAATCCTTGAAAGCAGAAGGTGAGGTCATTCTTGAAGTTGTTCAGCCAAAACTTGGCACGTCTCGGTCAGCTGCCCCACCGCTTACTGATCCCATCACTTTAACTGTTGAGGAGAAACTGAATGTGACACTAAAACGAGATGGTGGGGTTAGTAATTTTGATGTTCAAGGAACATTGTCTCTCCAAATTCTTAACCAAGAGGATGGGCATATTCAAGTTCAGGTATTGCATTCTCACTATCTCTCTCTACCTCCATGCCGCATGAAGAGAGAAATACAATGTGAAATATTTGTGTCCATTGGATTGCTGCTTTGCATAACCTGAGCAGTCTTTTTGATAAATAATTATTTATTGACATGAAGAGCTAAACATATTTTCTCCTGCTCAATTTCTCTTGTTTTCTTTATTTTGCCCTCATATACTCTTCTCAAAGTTTGCATCCTCTGTAAATGCAATTGTCAGTGATATTGAAGGTTAACAATCAGTTAATTTTCAAATGGATGTTTAAAAACCAGCCAATATTTTAGTGTTTAATGCAAGGCTCAACTAAGTTTTTTTTTTGAATCGGCAAAATATTATTAACCAACAAGCCCGTGCAAGATGCACTAATAAGCTCGGGTGGGAAAAAAAACATAAATACAAGGGGAAATCGGTTGCCATAATAACACCGGCTCGAACAAAACCCCCTTAAAAACCACCACAAAAACAACACCCAAAAGGTATACAAGCAAGTGACTGATGCAAATGTATACAAAGGCCCAAAACCTATCCGGAAAGACAGCCGGGCTAGAACAAAATACCTACGCATACCGCCGCATCAACCCCAGCCCCCAAGCACACCAACACACACCGAGACACACCACTGCAGCTACTGGCAGCAGCAAGACCCAGCTGTCAGCAAGATCCCACAGCTGTCAGCAAGGCTCAACTAAGTTAATTATAAGTTTTACTAAGGCGTAGATGTCAGCAGTTTTTGATGTGATTCAGATATTTAGTTCATACTTCGGATTCTCGGTATTTTTATTTGAGTTTTATCTGTATTTGAGTTTGGACTCTGTTTCTGTTTGGGCCTTGTGTTTATCTCAATCCCACTCTAGAGCATCTTGTTAGGGATCAGAATTTGGGAATAGTAAGCATGCAGACTAGAAGGAAGAAGCAGTAATAGATTGATTGATAGCTCAGAGAATATGCTATTGTGCAAGTTAGTTTGTAGATATAAATATTTGGGAAGAAAGAGAACGGAACGGGGTGTTGACTCATTTGTAACTCACTTATAATTCATAGGTGAAGAGAATTCCTCCCTTGGCAAAGCAGAGCTATAATAGCTCTGAGAAATGAAAGCACATATTTGTTTTCTTCAAACACTTGTTTCTTTCTTGTTATTGAATCTAGAACCCGTCACAGCTCGTAGTAGTAGCTTGTTAAGAGTTATAGTCTTTCAAAGTTAATTAATCTCTTAGTTTCTTTTGCTAACTGTCTCAACTGAACATTGCGGTCTTAACTGCAACCCAATGTTATAAATTGTTGTACAGACTCATTATTTGCCAGAATGAAATACACATAACTTTCAGCTTCAGATTCTCTTTAAGATTTTCCTTCACTTTCCCTCACTTTCCTCTGTTTTCTCTTATCACAATTCTAACAACCATCAGATCATATTGTTGGTTGAATATATCAGTTTTAATATTTTTGCTTAAAGAAGCTTAGACTTTTGAATCATACATGATTGACGCAAATGGAAAAATTAAATGGGAGGTAGAGAGGGAAAATAAAGCGAAGGGGATGGATAAAAGTGCCACTTTAATTAGGCAGAAAGGGTGAAACTGAAGATGATTATACTGATGGTTTACTTGAAGTTCTTGTAGGGTGATAACAATGCCGGTTCCATTGTTTGACAATGAAGGATGGGTTAGCTTTTAATGTGAATTATTTTGGATAGGGTTAATTGATATTTTATTTTGAGAGCATTGAGGCCATAGTGAGGGAGGTTGCAGACCGTTGAAGATATGCAGAATTGTAATTCGGAGGGATTTTCCCTATTTCTTTGTAATAAAATACCACTTCGGATTATTCGTATACCTGTCTTCTCCTATTATCATTCAGTCTTGACTCTTGAGATCTCCCAGCCTAGGTTTACTCATGCCGACATGCCTTGAATTTGTTTTGAATGACAACATCTATTCAGGAGAACAATGATAAACATATGTACTTTACATATTGTGCCTTGTTTTTGCAGGTTCAGACTGGTGATAATCAAGCCGTCTCTTTCAAGACACACCCTAACATGAATAAAGAATTATTTGCCAATGAATATATATTAGGCCTGAAGGATCCAAATAGGCCCTTCCCCACTGGTCAAGCCAGTGATGCCGGAGGTGTTGGTCTTTTAAAATGGAGAATGCAAAGCACTGATGAGTCAATGGTGCCACTGACAAGTGAGTTTATAACTTTCGTTGATGTTGGCTTTGTGTTCATGTATTTATAACTTACAGTGTAATATATATGTCTAATGCAGTCAACTGTTGGCCCTCTTCTTCTGGAAATGAAACTTATGTCAACATTGAATACGAGGCTTCATCAATGTTTGATCTGCGGAATGTTATGATCTCAGTGCCCCTTCCAGCTCTTCGGGAGGCTCCATCTGTTAGTCAGATTGATGGGGAATGGAGGTGTGGACATTATTTTTGTTTTCTATCTTTGCATAAGGGTTAGGGACAACCTTGATTTTTGCTTTTCAGGCTGAAGTTTGCAGTAAATAAACCGGTGGTTTTGTATTGGAAATAATATCTGTTATACTGTGTAAATGCAATCTTGAATTATCTGACTAGATTTGCATGAATTATGATGCTCTCTGAAACTAATACCGCTTCCCCTTCCCCTTCTCCTATTCCTCCCTCCTGATCATGAGTTTAGTCATTCATATTTTATTCATGGTTGCAAATAATTTTACTTCACGTTTGTACATACCATTCTTACTCTCTTTATAATTCCTTAATAAAATTGGTTTTGCAGGTATGACTCTAGGAATTCCATTTTGGAGTGGTCTGTCTTGCTGATTGATAATTCAAATCGCAGGTATGCTAAAATTGGAATGTTTTTTTAAGAGCTAACTTATGTTATAATATGATCTTTGTATTTTTGGATTTGTTTTGTCTGATCTTAATATATTTGGCAGTGGGTCATTGGAGTTTGTTGTTCCACAAGTTGATGCATCAGCATTCTTTCCCATTTCAGTTCGTTTTATGGCAACTGATACATTTAGTGACCTGAAGGTTTGTATGTTTATTTTTTCTTTTTTATTTTGGCATTCAAATTTATTAGGGGCTGTGATGCAGTGTAATTTGGAATGACGTGTCTAGATGGTATGATAAAAACTTGAAACTGACACATTTATTGACCCTGAGATGTTTGTATGGCTGGGAAGTCTTTTGTCATCTCTAAATAGAAGTTCTTTTCATTCAGCCCTTTTACCGTTTGTCATCTGCAGTTATCGATAGTATATGACATATTATTGCTTGAATAATGATGTCATGGGATCTTAACCAAATACCTTGCTTCTCTTTGCAGGTTACGAATATCATACCAGTTAAGGGTGGTAATCCTCCTAAATATGCTCAGAGAACACAGTTGTTAACAGAAAACTACCAAGTTGTGTGATTGGTTTCCTCTCGGCTTTGAGCTTCTAAGACAGTTTTGCTTTTACAGCCGCGTCTCTTTTGTCAATATGATATACCTTTAGTTGCAACATTTACTACTATTCATGAATTTATACTTTTAGTTCTACTTGTCAAGACAAGGAGGAAACTATGATACTTGTATTTACTATTATGGCAAGCATCTTATGTGGAAAAGGATGCATTTCCCATCTCCCTGTTTTTCTTGTGATGAGTCTTATATAAATAAGAAGACAAGCAAGTCAAATGCAAATCGAGTACTTCCTATCTCATAGTTGCTAAACAATGTTTTTATTTTTAGGTTATCTTTAAAATACATTTTTCAATAAAGCACGATCTGAAATTTGGGGTATGTTTGGATTAATGGTTCTGGAAGGCAAGATATATACTTTGGTATAACATTTGAGATTTTTTGAAATTGAAAAATAAAATGATAAATGATCATATTATAACATTTAAAGTACAATTCAATGCCTTATGTTTAGTTTTACGGGAAACAAAACTATGTAAATGCCTTTCAAAATTAAGCTACATGGGTGGATAATTGAATTGGGCTTAATTGCATGTTTGATCCCTTATGTTTATTTTAGTTTTCAATTTGGTCCCTTATGTTTTGAAAGTTTCAAGTTGATCTTACGTTTTAAATGTTTCAAATTGGTCCAAAATGTTACTCATATTGGAATAAGTTAGTCCATTTTGCTACATGATATTGAGTTTAATAAAACAAAAAAATTAAAATAATGTTTTAAAACTGATTTTCTAAATAAATTAAGTTTCATCATCCATATTGTCAACCCAAATCTTTAACCGTTATGTGACTGAAGGGACTAACTTATTCCAATAGGAGTAACGTTTTGGACCAACTTGAAACTTTTAAAATGCAAGGGACCAACTTGAAACTTTTAAAACATAAGAGACCAACTTGAAAACTAAAATAAACATAAGGGATGAAACATGCAATTAAATTATTGAATTGTAAAACTATATGGTGATTGACTGATTTAACCACCTGTATAAGGAACTTCTGCTTCTACAAACTATACAACATGGCTGTGAAATTGTGTGCCTTTTCTCTTCATAGATATTGAGTGGAACAATCTTGTATTTATGAAGAAAGAAATTAACAAAAATCTTAATATGAACATTGTTAAATTTTAACATGAGTATACATTTCCAGAAAACCCTGTTTCAAACGGTTTATCTCCAATTCTTAGCCTCTATTTGGTTTTGCGGCAAATTTTTTGTTACTTCAAAACCAAAGCAATATTTTCACGTAGAAGCTTCATTTTATAGTTTCTAAAAATCATGTCAATTTTGTATTGGTATCACCGTTGACACGCATATTGGGTTATCAAACGTACAAACACTCAAACCATTAGTCCTCTTACATCAACAACTTTAATTTGATGAAAATGGGAAACATATATTCACATCATATTTTCAGTCAGATGATAAACATAAGTTTCTCTTCAATTGAAACCGTTGACTAATACCGATTACTCGAAAGTCACTTAAAACTTTAACAATGATTTATGCCACTCACCGTAAGTAAAAAGACATCATATTTCTTGTCCTTACAAATGAGGTGGTGACTCAATCATTTGGGTCCAAGTAAGCTAAAAACAAAGAAAACTTATATCAATGTATTAAAACTTAAGTTATATTCATTATCTCTTGTTTTTGTTGAATCAACATCGATTATGTCATTATTTCAATTGTAAATGTGGAAAACTATAAACTACTTATAGGTGGTGAACATCTAGGGGTGAGCTACTATCATTCACATATTTATTTATTTATTATTTGATTTATCACTGCCAAAATATATTTTTGGTACAATTAATTAACCGATGTTACATTACATTCATGCACAAACGTACGTTACATGTATGATACATGATGTATCAGGACCTATCTACTAACTTTTATGTTGCAGCCTTTGAGGCCCCCTACCCTAGTTCAATTCATAGTATCTTTTACAGCATGACTTCAACTTTATTTAGTTGATAGCTCCATTGAAAGTACTAACTTCGATGGCTTTATAACCTTATGCTTTTTGAACTTCTCGTGAAATGAAAAGTTAACGTTTGTGGAGGAAGGCTCGTGTGAGGTGCAGTCTCTTTTTTCCTTCTTCATGTTTAATCAAGTTTACCACAAAAGCAGAAAGTTGAGGAAAATAAATATATATGGTTTTACCATGCTACCACGTGAATACCCCACAATCAGCTTCTATTGGAGGACAACCAATCAATTTTCTTAAAGGGAAAACTTTATATTAATGCTACCCAACTTTCTTATTGTGTTATAATATTAATTTTTTTTGACTAATAATATAATATTAATTGTTATTTTATACATTATCCTTGAAAAACATTATCCTACTAAGTACAATTTTTCTTTTTCATCTCATTCTATTTATAAGCATGAGTACAAGAGAGAGCTACTCTTGTACATGCACATCTTTAAGAGCTGTAACACACATTAAATAATAAAAAGATCAATAAAATCTTTGTTCATTTTATTTATTTATTTATTATTATTTTTAATCTGATTCAATTCAACTTATAGGCATAGTAATCTCTTTGATTTTGTAAGAAAAAAAAATCTCTTTGTTTCTGAATACAAGCAATGAAAAATTATTTTTTAAATTGATTTTCATCAATTCAACTTATAGGCTTAGTAAAAAAAAGAATCAATGTGCCAAGCTGGACAAAACAATGACACTTACAATTGTGGCTCTAATTATGTCAAGTTCACTTCACACTTCACTATGCAATTTGAAGGTCCACCCCTATAGGCCATAGTTTCTTAATTTTGGTTTAAAATATATTTTTCGTCTCTTCCTTATTATATGGTATTCTTAACTATTGAAAATGAAAGAAAAATTACATGTAGAGGAGAAAATTAATCATAACAAACATTCATGTAATTCCCCTAAAATAAAACATTTAGATAATACAATATACTAATAATCGCAAGGATGATAATTCTTAAAAAAAAGAATACAAGGATGAGAAGAATGCTACAATGAATCTAGTAGATTTTATATTATATATTTTTTTCTTCTGAAAAGGGTAGATTCTATATAATATTAGATTAACTTTTTAAAAAAAGTTTCAATTAAATTGAAAGTCAGTTAAAATTGACTTATCTCTATGACCTAATTATTTGTGACATTATTTGAATTTTTTTATAAAAACAACTTATGATATATTCATAAGCTGTTTTTCAAACTCCGGAAGTTAGCTTATAAAAACAATTTTTTTAAAAAAACCTTATAAAAACAACTTATAATTTAGGCTTAATTGCATGTTTTATCCTTTATGTTTATTTTAGTTTTTAAGTTGGTCCCTTATGTTTTAAAAGTTTCAAGTTGGTCCCTTACGTCTTAAAAGTTTCAAGTTGGTCCAAAACGTTACTCATGTTGTAATAAGTTAGTCCCTTCAGTCACTTAACGTTTAAAGATTCGGGTTGACAATATGGGTGATGGAACTTAACTTATTTAGAAAATCAGTTTTAAAATATTTTTTTAATTTTTTTTGTTTTATTAAACTCAATATCATGTCGCGGAAGGGACTAACTTATTTCAATGTGAGTAAGGTTTTGGACCAACTTGAAACTTTTAAAACGTAAGGGACCAACTTAAAAACTAAAATAAACATAAGGGATCAAACATGCAATTAAGCCTATAATTTAATATAAAAAGTTTGACTGTTGTATTGTATATGTTATAGAAAAAAATTATACACAAGCAATCATATCAACGCTTAATATTTAACTTGTACTTGCAGTGAGTACAATATTAGAAACTAACTAGGGTTTATAATATGTTGTATATGTTTTTCATGCTCTCAAGAGGTATATTTATAGCACTCCGTGGGCTTGTTTTCTCGTGACTTAAGCCCCAAGCAACCTGGGCCTTAAGTCATTCTACAGTGTTCTAGAAGCTTCTAGAAGCGTGTTGAGGCGGCGAACGCACCTAGGCTTTAGGAGCCCTTATGGAGGGTGTCTAACCCTTTCTGGAGGGCATTCGTGCCTTTAGGAATAGATTGACGGTCCACAGCCCCCCAAGTACGAGTCCTAGTACAAGGTGAAGTGATGAATTTATAAGGTTGATTGTCCGTATAAGTTACCATACATCATTCCAGATGCTTCTAGAAGACTTTTGAGGCGGCGCCATTAAGAGGACGCGCCTAAGGCCGTTTTGGCCCTTCTAGAAGGTGTTGTGCCCTTAATTATACATTAACGGTCTACAACCTCCCAAATATGAGTCTTAGGATAAGGTGAAGTGATTAATTATGAAGTCAACAGTCCATAACCTTTTTATTCAAACATGACCTTAGGGCTTCGACCATATATCTATCAAACATGAAACTCTCCACACACATGTATGTGGTTGCCTTTCAACTAAATTATCAGCCATAGAATGAAATCATATGCATTGATCACCTTATTCTTGCGGCCACAACTACCAACGTGGAAGTTCACTTGGTAGTAAAGCATTGACATATGGGAAATTTAAAAGTATGTACACAACTACATATCACACTATATCACTAAAAGCTATATGATACATCACATTCACCTCATTAAATCTTCTTGAAAAATCTAGTAATTAAGTTCACGATCTTTGAAAACTGACATTTGCATTTCTAACATCCACACATTCTCACATTCTTAGTAGCAAAACATAGCTATTATAAATAACATTGTTCCCCCTAGCTAGTTTCTTCAATATTCATAACACATTTATCATATTCTTACAAACAAATACAACTATTATGGCACCTCATGGAGATTCATTGCCTAGCTCAATCTCTAGGACCAACAACATTGTATGCTCCAAACCACCAAAACCTAATTCATCTCAACTCAACAACAACAATATTCAAAGAACAATCTCAGACATATCATTTGAACTATCAAAACAAGACCTTGATTTAACACAGCTTCCACCGATAACTGAAGTTGAAGATGCAAAGTGTGAATGCTGTGGCATGTCGGAAGAGTTTACACCTGAGTACATAAAACGTGTACGTGACAAATACTTAGGGAAATGGGTTTGTGGTTTGTGTTCTGAGGCAGTGAAAGAAGAGTTGGAGAAAAATGGTGGGAAAAATATTGAAGAGGCTTTGAGTGCACACATGAGTGCATGTGTTAGGTTTAATAAATTTGGAAGGAGTTTCCCTGTTTTGTTTCAAGCTGAAGCTATGAAAGAGATGCTGAAAAAGAGTAAAATGGAAGGGAGAAGGGCTAAGTCATTCAACCCTAGAGACAAAGGTGGTGAAAAGAAAGGTGGTGGGCTTGCCAGAAGTTCAAGTTGCATTCCTGCTATTACAAGAGATATCAATGATTTCACAATCACCAATTAATCTTATAACATAGAAGTTATAACTTCTAATTTCACGGGTCATAACTCAATTTAACGGTATGTTTGAATTGATGTTAAGTTTAATAGAATCTAAGTGAGTTACTGTAATTTTATTTCAATAATATTACGGTGATCATGATGATTTCATTGAACTCAATGTGATTGCAGACATTCATTAAGTGTTTTAATTCTGTATTGATTAATTCTATGTTGTCTAGGGAACATGGTTTGTATACTTGTTCCTTTTTTTTCTTCTTCTTTTCTTTTCTTTTTTCTACTGACTAGTGACTACTACTCAGAGTCTTTAGGGTTTGATCAAGATAACATAACCCTAAAGTCATACCTTTTGATCCGAGTATAAGGTTTTTTAGGTCTCTCTCCCTATCACTATCATAGTTTTTATTGAAAGAAGTTGAACCGTGTGTGAGTTCTTTGTCTTTCTTTTTGATGGAGAGGGTTTTTAATACTTTGTATTTAGTCAGTGGCTTTTTCAATGTATTTTAGATATTTCCAATCTTATAACAGAAATAAAATTTGCTTCATGCATTGATCTACTGCTTTTGTTGGGTGCCTTTGTCTCAATTCACGGTTACGTACCAAACCCAAGAGAGAAATTCCGTGGCTTAGAAGTTAGTTTCTTTTTTACAAAGGCTTAGAAGTTAGTTGTGACCTTTTTATTAAAAAGAATTTATATAGGCATAGCAACAAATATTATATGGACTTTGTTTCTAAAAAAATTATATGGATTTGTAAAAAAAAACATTATATGGTTTTATTTTTTTTTAAACAATCAAAATAAAATAGAAATATAATACACTGTATACAAGAATAAAGTTTGCAACTCTGGTGGATCTTCCTCGAGACTAGGAATGCTGGCCACAAAAATTTCCTTATTGTTGTTGTTGAATTTGAATTTGGATCCTCTCATGCATGCTCATTCTCTCACAACAACAAAATAAATGCTAGCCATCTAAAAAATAATTTGATGATATAGCTGCAAAGGAACGGTGGAATAAAATTATATATCATACAATAAATAAATAAATAAATTTAATTGACTATTAAAAAAAAAACCTCTTAACCTCAAAGCTTCACTATACTTGAATGTTTTTCATTTCCATTTCCTCAATATCAATAAAAGAGTAATATAGTTCTTTTAATTGAACAAACGACTTCCTTTTCCAATAATCTCTTCCTTGTGCTAGTTATGGCTACATACTACTGCTTCAATACATAGAACAGAAGATTCTATTTGGAACCTTTGAAACATGGACCCGACTCTCTTGATTCCAACATATAATTTTCCTCTTGGAATAATATTACATATCATACCATATTAAAATTAATTTTAATTCATTATTAAGAATAAAAACCAACCTCTTTTGTACCCAAAAAATAAATAAATCAACCTCTTAACCATGCAAGCTACATTGTGCTCGAGCGGTTTCCACTTTTATTTTCTCAACAAAAGAGTCATCTAGTTCTTTGAATTGAACAAGCGATTTATTTTTTTTAATCAAACATTGATATGCAATAACCCTAGGTATTCTCAAATATCCACAATCTCTCTTCCTTGTGTGAGTTATTGTCACATATAGTTGCTTGAGATCAGAGCACAAAAAATTGTGTTTAGATCCATAAAACTTGGAACAACCACTCCATATTCCAACGTATTATTTTCATTTCGAAATGTTATTTGTACAGCATTTTATGATAATTTTTAGACATCTCTCTCGTATTCACACCGTGTTCGTATTTTCTCTCTATTATTTTTGACTAATAAGAAGAAAAAAACAGAAGCTTGTCCCGAAAGTTGTCATCAAGCCAGTTTCTGAGATTTTGATGGCCTAGGACGAAGCTATAATTTGGGCCCAAACTAATAAGTATAAAAAAAATAATTTAAATTTTCAAAGTTAAAAAATAATTTGCTTGAAGATGATAGTTTTTGCTACGTTAGATAAAAATCCATTAAAAACATCCGACTTCATAGAAAAAACATTGAATTTCAAATACAATAGTCATTGGAATAGTTAAGAAAGTTCGATATAAAATAATATAATAATCTAATAAAACCATCGGACTTCATAGAAAATAATCTAACAAAAACTTTATAATTCTCAAATAGTTTTTCAACAAGTTTAACTTCGAAAAACTTCAGTCGCAATAGTCATCAACATAGTTAAGAGAATTCAATATGCAATTGAAACATTTAGATAACAATTTGTGGCTTTTAGAAACTCAAGAATTTCAAATGTTGACATCAAGACATCCTTAAAATTTATACAAGGTTTTTTTTTTTAATTCATCATTATCTGATGATTTCAACATTCTTAATGGACCTCTATTTTTATCTGATGATTTCAACATTCTTAACAGACCTCTATTTTTATTTTTTGTTTGAGCCTAATTTTGGACTTATTTTTTTGGGTTTAGGACGGACGCCCTCTTTGCCCTATCTCAAATACAATTTTGGTTGTCATAAAATGATTGTACAAATATGATTACTCTTAAACTATCATATCTACCTACAAGTCTCTTTTTCTCTCTTCGTTCCACCTATGAGTCTCGTTTTCTCTCTTCGTTTAAAGGTGTATACACTCACAATTAGAGTGTACCAAAAAACATTTTCCTATAGTAAATGCATTGCTGGCTGCACAATACGGCAATTATATGGCTTGAAGGATGTTGAATTTCAAACATTTCAACCAAGTAAAGCACTCCTTTTGTCGTTCTTCAAAAGCATAGGCTTTCCCCAATAATGATCGATTAAAGTATAACAAAATATTATAAAGACATAAAGTAGTACAAAACATGTATGCACCCACGGGTTATTTTATTTCCATATGGTGGATTCAATATTCATTTTTCATTTTCTTTCATTCTCCCCTCACTATATATAACCTCATCACCCTCCTTCCTCTTGTCCTCAAATCAAATTCATCTCTTCATACCTCTCTCTCTCTTCCTCTCTCTTTCAAAATCACACACTCTCTCAAATTACTCCAAACCAAAAAAAATCAAATTTCTATATATAAAATAAAAAATGGAAAACAATCTACCAGTGATATCAAAGAGAGTGTGGAGTATGGTACGTGTAGCTTTCTTCATGTTGAGAAAAGGCATGTCAAAGGGCAAACTAATGATGGGCCTAAACATGATGCTCAAACGCCGCAGCAAGCTCGCTGGAAAAGCCATTGCCAATCTAATGTTCCACCATCACAGCCACCACAGCCACGGCAGCTCCTCCTCAAGCCGCCGCTCACACCACCAATTCACCGCCTCAAGGGAGTATGAATTCAGCTGTAGCAACACTCCCAACCACTTCTTTGGAAAGCGTCACCGTAGCCACAACAACTTCTCCACTTGCGCTCAAGCGCCACCCACACAAGATGATGATGTGGCGACAATGAGCGCAATGAAGGCAGTGCTGGAGATGATTAACAATGATCAGTCGATTGTAGAAGCATCTCCTGCACTGCCCGGATTTGGGCGTAGCCCAATGGGGAGGCAATTGAGGGTGACTGACTCACCATTCCCTTTAAGAGATGATGATGAGAAGGACGATCAAGTTGATAAGGCTGCTGAAGATTTCATAAACAGGTTTTACAGCCAATTGAGGAAGCAAGATTGATTGATTAATTAGTTCAACCATTTTCATCGACTGTTGTCAATGTTAAGTAACCCTTTTCTTTTTTGGTTATTTTCATGATATATAATCCAAAGTTTTTATTTTTATGGACAAAATATGTAATCCAAAGTTGATGTGCCTATTATTGTAACAAAAAAAAAAAGTGTGTTACGTAACCAAAAAAGAGTTGTGGGTAATTTTCGATTCATGTTAATTATGCGTCGCAAGTTATCAACAACAAGAGAACAAATTCCTTAAAAACAAAAACATAATTGACTGTATACTTTTAGCTGCTCTTGTGCATCACGTGAGACCTATTAACAAATTTACTTGTATGATATATTTTGTTATTTTGCACAACATTCGGTATTATTATGTGTTTGAGGAGATTTTGAAAGATTTAGATGTGGAAATTGGTTAATGTGATTGGCAAAGGGCAATACTGATACGGTATAAAGTTAAATTGAACATGACCCCTTTTCGTTGTCCTAATATGATTCCACCATGTCTAAATGTTACTATAGGTCTGTAGTTAGCTGGCCCCTCCAAAATTTTGTTGCCTTTCTCAACTTTTACTTTCTTCTCGCACTCACACTTGCTCTTTTTCTCTTTTTATTAAAATAGTTTTTCCAATTAAGTTTTTTAAGATCAAAAATACTTTTTCTCAAAATTAAAATGAGAAATGCTGATAAGTAATGACAAATTTTTCCCAAGATGTCTCTTATTGGTTAGACTTAATATGGACGGTGACAGGGTGCGGAGGAGTGTTTAGAGGTGAAGATTGTGCTTGGATATGTGGCTTTTCCAAAAGTTTGGGTGTATGTAGTGCGTATTGAAGGATTGAAGTTGGCTCATGCTCGACTTTTTCAAAAAGCCGAGCTTTATATTGATTCCTCAGTTATGACGTCAACACTCTCGTCTAAGTAAGGAGGTTCAACAACGGACTGAAGCTTACAACAAAATATACACAATTTGTTTAGGTTGGATTGAGAAGTTTGAATTTGTCACTCGTATAGAGAGGCCAATCAGTGTGTTGATGTATTGACTAACATGACTTGTCAAGGAGGTTTCAATTTAATGTTGTATGAATAATATCTTGCTCAACTTAGTTCTTTGTTTTTAGTTGATTTTCTCTGTGCTTCAACCCCGTAGACTATGATGTGTTAGTTGTCTTCTCTTTTCGGGGGGCCTTAGGCCCTCTTGTAATAATAATAAGAATCGCATAAGCCTCGCTAAACTTGGTGAAATTTATTTATATAGTAGTAGTGCCCATTTCAGTTTTAGCTTAATTTCATGAGAAGATTAAGTTAAAAAGAGTTATGAAACAATGCATAAATTAAAAGATTGTTGCTAATATTTTGGTTCTAAGATTCTCCTCAATCTTGTGGTCCTTGATTCGAGATTTGGTGTCTTAAAAAAATATTTTCCTTCTAAGATACCACCTTTTCGGGTGCTTAAGCTTACTATTATTCAACGGAGAAACGCACAAGCATTCCAATATTTTGTTCATGTAAATCCAACAATTTATGTATTTTATCAAATCTAAGTGTGTGTTTGGTTTAATTTTGGATATAATTGATTTTGAGAGAATTGATTCTGATAGAATTGATTATGACAGAATTGATTTTGAGATAATTGATTTATGTTTAGATACAATAATGCATAATTGATTAAACAAACTGAATGTTGTTTGGATAGTTTTTATCAAAATTGATTTTGAATGTATAATTACTAAAATAGACATAGCTAAATTCAAGTAAATGTGCATAGTTGAATGTACATATAGATCAATACTAAATGCAGATATATTATTTAATTTAAATAAATAAATTTTCTATATATTAATTTAAAGCATAATAAATACGATCATTAAACTAATTTTTTTACAAAATATTTATTCATATATTTAATACTTTTTTATAAAATATATTTAAGTTAAATAATACTAGAATTAATTGAAAAAAATGATAAAATATAGCGTAAAAGAAAAGTAAAAGAAAAAATACAGTAAATCTGAATAGGGACATCGTAAAGGAAAATCCAAAGTTTGGTAACTCATGACCATAAACATTTTTCGGAGGCTAATTTGGTTGGTTAAGTTTTCTTATTAAATTTGGTTCATCAAATGAATTACAAAGCAAAAAGAAGGAGAATTGATAAAGGGCAATAAAGGAAAATAATAGGTTGTAATAATCAAAATATTAAATTTAATGTAGAATTGATTCTAGGAAAGCCAAAAGTTAGGAATTGTAGCTTTAAGGAGAATTGCTTTTGGAGGATATAAGCAATTATGAAAAGTCAAACCAAACAACATTGAAAACTCAATTTCCACTTTTGAGGTTTGTAGAAGTGCTTCTTGTTTCTGAAAAGCCAAAACAAACATACCCTAAGTATAGTACTATTCAATTCAATCCAGTAAGAAAAATATATTATGAAGTATTATTATTCTAAATACTAGTAATTATATTTAGTAATTAAAATAACCGTGTAGAAAGGAACGACATTAATTGTGTGAGTTTAGTTCAGTTGGTAGGACATCGCATAATTGTGTGAGTTTCAGGCATTAGACTACTAGACAAAAAAAAAGGTAAAGACATTAATTGTTGAGATCATTGGATAATTTATCCCACTAACTAGTGTCTTTTAGCTTAATGATTATCATAGTAAAGAGAAATGCTAGCAACACACATTTTAACACACACTTTTCAACACACTCTTTTTGATTGGTTAAAATTCACATGAGACCCACCAAATTTACATGAGACCAAAATGATTTGGTGGGACCCGTGTGAAAAGATTCTAAGAAATCTTTACGATCCGAAAAGAGGAAAAAACACTGTTCTTGTTTAGCAAAATGCTTTGAAAAAGGGCCGATGTATAGAAAAAGAAATAGTGTTTTTTCAACTCTCTCAAAATTGAAGCAATTCCACCCATATAATACAATTGTTACTTACTCGGATATGACACGAATATCTAAATTTAATATTTTTAGATATTTGTTTAGACCTATTAGCGATACTACGTAGGAGTCCTAAATTTCAACAATTTATATCCATTTTTCATTTTAACCAATTAAAGCGAGTGTGTTGGAAAGTGTGTGTTAGAGTGTGTTATATTAGCATTCCTCTCTTACTAAACTATACTCCAGCAGGTCACTATTATAATCAAAAATTTACTTTTTAGATTCATTTAATAAATGATGTATGTGGTCTATATAAAAACTTAAAATGTCAATATTAGTGAAAAACTAGAGTCGAGGTAGAGACCTGGATTGTTGTTTCTTGCGGGAAAGATAGAACTCTCAAAAGTGATAGGCGACTAAGTCGTTTTAACTTTTTTCAATCACAGCAATAAAAAGGTGGCAGCTCTTAAAGCCAAAAGCTTGGGTGAAGTGTTTGGCTGAAACTTGAAAGTACGAATTAAGGATTTGTGAGAGGTTAATTGGGAGACATGTGTAGTTTTTGGAACTTCTCACCACTGTTTTCTTTTTATTTTTGACGTTATGGGTACACATTTGCAAATCCATTACATTATATTTTTTTATCAATATATAATATCCAAAACAAAGGGTAAAAAAAGAAAAAAAAATAAGAAAAATTCTTAGATACCATAAGTTTGGTTTGGCACCAGTATCACGTAGGTATAATTCATTTAAAGTTCATTTTATTTTTAAATATATTAATACAAAAATATAACATATCATTGAATAATTGGATATATAGTACATACCATTATCCAACTAAATTTGATGGGTAACACAATTTGTTCCTCAAAAAAAAAAATAACGACAACGAAAATTAGTAACGAAAAACATGCAATCTCTGTAATTTATTTCCACTAATTCTAATGACAATATCTTTTGGGTAGATAGAAAAAATGTAAAAAAATATAATGAATATATTTAACTTTGATTATTGTTGGATACTTTTTATATTATCAATCAATCACAATAATATATATTATGTGCAAGGTTGGCCCAAAGATAATGCTATAAAGCTCTAGTTTTAGGCCTATCAATGCAAAATAGTTTTCACTAAATTTGACTTTTTAATTTTCATTAAATTTTATTGTCTTTATTTTATTTAAGAAGCTGATCACTATTATGATCTTGGGGTCATGTAAATTAATCTTATGGTGAGCTTTTGATGATCCTTTCTTTCTTTTATTGAAAACTCAAAACCCTAATATAACTTCATTGTTTTTAAATTAAAGGCAACATTCTTGTTAAGACAAGAAAGTTGCTAGAAATATCAAGTTAGGCAAATGTCTTGAAGCATGAGAATAACCTAAAAGCTTTTGAGATGATACGGGTATGGATGCAATGAGTCTTACCAACATAAAAAACATGATAATGGTGAACTATGTTGGTAAGACACACCTTTTATTCTGGTGGTAGCCTCGGTTGATGCTGATTTTATTGGTGTTTTTGATGTCTGAGGTGTGTTAGTTTCTTTTTGGATGTTCCGCCTATATACGGCGCTCTTGGTTAATTTGTTGTTTTTGTATTCCTGATATCTTTTCTTCTTGTGCAGATACTTGGTTATTAATAAATTTTTCCGTCAAAAAATACATCATCCTTAGAAAATGATTTTACATGGCTACAAAAAAATTATGAACTAGGAATTGTTCATTGTTTTGATGAACTCTACACTTTAAAAATATACATAATAAGAAGGCCTCATATATTAAAATTTGCTATAAACTTCACTTACTATTGAAAATTATTGAAACGAACTTGATTATTAAACGTAAGTTTTGAATAATTAAATTAAAATTTAGTATTTTTGCGATATAATAATTTATAATTAATTGACAATGTAAACAAATATTTACCTTTTCATTTAATGTTAATTATGTCAACTAGATTTTTTTTATAAAAGTAAAATATTTTTGCGATATAATAATTTATAATTAATTGACAATGTAAACAAATATCTACCTTCTCATTTCATGTTAATTATGTCAACTAGATTTTTTTTATAAAATTAAAATAAATCCATTAAAAAATAAAAATTTCATTTATTTGATTTCACAAATAGATGAGCATAATTTCCTTAAAAAATAAAATAAATAGATGAGCATAAGAACATTGCTTCCAAATTCTAGTGGAGGGGAATAGGGAAGTATGTATTGAGATAGAGAAATGGAAAGAAGAAACAAAATAGTATTACTATTTGAGTTTTCTTTGATGTTAAGTTTTCTCTTCTATATTCCTTAAAAACTAAAAAAAAAGTTTTCTCTTCTTTGAGTACATATACCCTATCACGCGCATTCGCATTCGCATATGTGAGCACACTACGCGCTCTTCTTAGAATACTATACTATCACTGGTTGACGTTTGAGTTGATTTTGTATGATTAGAGCTTCAACAAACAAAGCATGATTTAAAATGGTGGAACCAAACAAATGATTTGACATTTCTTGTATGAGATGAGATGTGCAAAAATGGATCACATATTTTGATCACATGATTCACGCTTGTTTGTAATTTTGTACTCCTTCTGTCCTAAATTGTATGTCGCTTTAGGAAAAAAGATTTGTCCCAAGTTATATGTCGCTTTACAATATTAATGTTACTTTTTCTATTATAATCTTAACTATTTATTACTCTATCTTCTTTCAATTCTTTCATTTATCTTTCTCATGTTATTTATTAAGGAGAATTTTGTAAAACATCTCATAATATCTCTTTTTCACACAATATTAATTGTATTTCTTAATATGCGTGAAATGCCCAAAACGTCATACAATTTGGGATAGAGAGAGTATTTAACAACACATATTCATATATTGAGGAATGCTGGCAACACACATTCTAACACACACTTTTCAACACACTCCCTTTGATTGGTTAAAATTCACATGGGTCCTGCCAAATCATGTGGGTCCCATATACATTTGGTGGGTCCCATGTGAATATTAACCAATCAAAGAGAGTGTGTGTTAGAATGTGTGTTGCTAGCATTTCTCTTCGTATATTATATATACAGTACTCCCTCAGTCTCGGATTAACTGAGCCAAAAGTTCATTTCACACGTATTAAGAAAAATGTATAAATGAAGGAGAGAGAAAAATAGTTTTAAGTGCACTGGTTAGGTATTGGTGCATTCTCCACTATCATAAATGTAAAGTGGAATATATTGAATTGGGAATGATGAAAGTAGTATTAATTAAAGTTATAAAAGGAAAAAAGTAATTAATATTGTATTGAAAAGTGAAATGACTCAGTTATTTTAAAATACTTTTTTTTTTGCAAATGATTTAATTATTATGGAACGAAGGACGTAATATGATAAGAGAAGGAAGACAATGATTGAAGTCGAAGGGTTCAGTTCTGCTCTAGTAGTTTTACTCCCATGTGTCCCTTTCTTAATCTCTATTATTACGCAGACAATGTATATAACACCCATGATTTTTTAGGTTTAGTGGACCTATATACTTAGCTATTGCTAGATTTTATTTGATTAGTTGTCACAAATATAAGCTAAAATATAAAATCGTGCCTTCAAATTAAACCATATAATTTGTGGCGCTTGGATAGCATGCAAATATTTAACGACTTAAATTGTTAGGCAAGTAACATCAAAATGTACCTATTTTATTACACGTGCAGTATTATCAATCAAATATGTTTATAATCAATATCTATATAATTATAAAACTAGTGCTCATTTCAAGAGTGAAAGTTATAAGAAAAAAAAAGTTTGGAATTGGAGATGGCAATTTGCCAATTTCCAACTAAGCACGAAACACGACCATTATTTCCGAATTCAATTTGACGTATGATCATTTTAATTTTGGAATAATTGAGCTTCCAAGCAACTAATTTGATCGATTTATTAAGTTTTTCGAGACAATGATTTCCTAAGTTTTTTAAAGCCAACATAAATTCTATTTATATTCATTTATAAAATTCAATGGTGGTCCCTAATCAGTATCTTAAGAATGGTGGTTATCGAAATGAGTCAATCTTACAAGACTAAACATTATTTTAAACGGGTCTTGATTTTTTAATAGTACAACACTTGATACTGTTTATTTGCTTGATACGAACACTTTTTCTTTTATCCTATCTTAAAAAACTTTTTTGATGGCTTAATTTACCATAAGGCTTACTTTACTATAAGATATTTAAAGAACTAAGAGCCCTATAATTATACAAATATTTTTTTTTTTCTTCAAATAATCTTAGTAGCTAGAAATTCACTTTTTCTTAAGATGAATAAGTGGATAGTCAAATTCAAACCCCAGCTCATGCATTATTATACAATGTCTCTATAACTGAATTATGCTTACGGAAATATGTATAAATCTTCTTTATCAGACCTAAATATTCAGTTTGCCAACAAGTGGTGCTAATAATAATTATAGGCTTAATTGCATGATTGATCCTTTATGTTTATTTTAGTTTTCAAGTTGGTCCTTTATGTTTTAAAAGTTTCAAGTTGGTCCCTTACGTTTTAAAAGTTTCAAGTTGGTCCAAAACGTTACTCACGTTGGAATAAGTTAGTCCCTTCCGTCACTTAACGTTAAAAGATTTGGGTTGACAATATGGATGATATAACCTTAACTTATTTAGAAAATCAGTTTAACACATTTGTTTGATTTTTTTTGGTTTTATTAAACTCAATATCATGTCGCGAAAGGGACTAATTTATTCCAACGTGAGCAACGTTTTGGACCAACTTGAAACTTTTAAAACGTAAGGGACCAACTTGAAACTTTTAAAACATAAGGGACCAACTTGAAAACTAAAATAAACATAAGGGATCAAACATGCGATTAAGCCATAATTATAATAATATTTATTAATATATTATTTTCTTTCTGAAAACTCATCAATTCAATTGAATATTACATACATATCCACACAGATAGGCACACGCACATACATATACTTTTTTTATTTGTCCTTAATATAAAAGACTTCTGGAATGTTTAACAGTAAGCTAATTATTTTTTCACTTCCAACAAAAGTAAGCGAAAACATTGTAATTTTTTTATCCAAAACACTTATAAAGCAAAATCTTGGATCCTATAATGGATATGTTTGCATATAGTACGTTGTTTTGTGTCCCAAAAATAATATAGTACGTTGCTTTTATATAAAGAGTGACAGAACATTCATAATGTGACAATTATAGAGATAAAGAATTGGATAAAACTTAGCTTTAATTATTGTTAGTGGATAGGCTCTACATTAATAGCCCTATATATCCATTTTGTTGAATATATTTTCTCATAATCGTTTTTCTTACCATAAAATAATGAGTACATTTGTCTTCGGAACCTAGGTTAACCCTTCTTTAAGAATGTCTGTGTTGTTAGTTAGTGGAAAACACATGATATTGTTCACATAAGTTAGCCACGACTATTGGATTGCGCAAAAGTATGCTCAATAATCATTGACACGCACACCTACTCTTCTATTTCTTTTGGCTTTTTTGGACGATCCTAGGCTTTTGTATGAAATTTGGATAAACATGTATATTCTGGATCATTCTTATCCTTACAGTCTCCACTTTATGATGGTTTCTAACAGTATGTAAATATGTCATTCTAGTGTCACATGTTACATGGATATATGTGTAGTAATAAAAGAATACTCTGAATTTCTCTTTTTATTTTAAATTCAGTGGTAATAGTTTGATATTTTAAATTTTGAATTTTTTCCTTAAAATTATAAGGCTAAACTCTTGCTTGCATCTCATGGACCAACGAGGCGCTGATAGTTAAGGCTAGGGTGCAAATAGCTATATAATTTCTTAAGAGCTATACAATCCAAAAAAACCGATTGCAAATTGCAAGATGAGTACTGCTTATTACCCAAATGGTTTTGCTCATTCCTATGTGTAATGACCAAAATGCCCTGCGTGAGTTAACTTCCGCAGCGTGAGTTAACTCATGCTAGTGCAAATCTCAATCACTCTCAGCATGAGTTAACTCACGCTAGCGTAAATCCTGTGTAAATCTCTGCGTGAGTTAACTCACGCAAATTTAGCACTAACATGAATTAACATGCATAGGGACATTTTGATCATTTTATTTGGAAATGAGCAAAACCATTTGGCTAAAGAGCAGAACTCTTGCAAGATTGCCTTTCTACAAATTAATGGGCCTCATTTTTTAAATACACCACGCATTTTCCGTAGCACCAAAAATACATGTCTCAAAATCTACTACTCATCTGAAAGTAATTCTAGGATCACATTTTTGTATATATATTTTTTTTTCAATTATGCAAAATACTGCAGCAAAAATGTAAACTTTTTGTATCTTAAAACAAAATTCTAGAATTCAAAATATTCTATTCCAAAAATGAATTCCAAAATTAGACCTAATAGACAAATAATAATTCAAGTGACGATGTTGGGTGTTTTTTTCTTCTTCATAGAAGATGGTAGTATTTTGAGAATTTGGGGTTGTGAATTGAAAAACATGGGAGTGTAGGTAGCAATTGCGCTAATTTTGACATCTTCACACAAGAAAATTTAATGTAAATTATATAGAAGATAGTGGTTTGCTTTGATGTTTAGTACAGACTTTTGATTGCAACAAAATGTAAACACACAAGTAAACTTGACAATATGTAATCACATAAATTTTTACTAGAATATTTTGAGTAATACCTCAACTTCGTCCTTAAATTTTTAAAAATCAGGCAAACTCGTCTTCAAATTTTGCAAAATATCTATTTAGTTTCCGAATTTACAAAATGTCATTCAAATCAGTCCCTCCGTTAAGTTGGTCTGTTAACGGAGGTGACGTGTACTGTTAAGCTTACCACGTCAGATGTCACGCAAGCAGAGACTAATTTGGTTGAAAATGATGAAATTGTCAAGGACCAAATTGATTGATTTACAGAAAATTGCAAATTCTCCAACATCTCTTTTTCCTCAACGTCTCCTTGATACTTATTATAATGATTTAAGGACTAATTTGATGGATAGTGTTATAATTTATTGTGAAATATTTCTCAATTTTTTCTTATATTTTTCTCCCCTCAAAGTCCTTCCTTCCCCTCTCCTCCAAACTCTGAAACAAAACCTTAATTAAACAACAAAATATTCTATAATATTGTGTGAATTCCTTGCAAAAGGTCTTGAGAATATGACTTGCCCTCCTCTCTTCATCAAAAGCAGCTGATTCAATAATATTTATTTACCAAAAGTTGTTGGGGAGTTGAAGGGGGAAGTGATGTAAGGGGGGAAATAGCAATATTTATTCACGAGGTTGTTTGTAGAATGACACTTGATATAGAAGGCATGTTGTGTGTATATTTTGTATAATAATTAGTAGTTTCTAGATCTTAATTACTTCAGGTGGACACTAACATGACTGATGTACTTAGTCAAGCTTGAAAGAATTTAGGAAAAAAATTGCAATAAGGAGTGCAAGGTCACCTTGCAAAGAATGATACTTAATTATCATAAATTAATTTTTATTTTTTGAGGGAGATCATAAATTAAATTTATCATTTGAATAAAGGATTAAGAGTTACGACAATGCTGCCAGCCACGTATCTTTTGCTACCTTTCTTTATCTCTATTCAACCCCTTCACTCATTTGTCATTTTCATATAAATAAATCATACTAAATACATAATTAATATCAATATGACCTTTTCTTCATTGAAGAAAACTCAACCCATTTCCAAACAACATTTTCAGGGCAGAGTGTTATTTTAGGTACTTTGTTCTGTTAATCCAAAAAAGTGATCCCGTTCCACTCAAGTAAGTATTTACAAATTGCACTTTATATTTAGGCTTAATTGCAATTTTTCCCCTATATTTTGCTAATTGTGCGATTTTACACCCCTCTTTTTTTTGAGCGATTTTGCACTCCATCTTTGTGTTCAATTGCACATTTTTCCCTTATCTTTTTGCTAATTGTGCGATTTTGCACCCCCTCTTCTTTTTTTTGAGCGATTTTGCACCCTATCTTTAGCCCTTTTCCTCTCTTTTAATGATGATTTTCAACAAAACACAATTGGCAAAAGATGGGGTGCAAAATCGCTCAAAAAAAAAAGAGGGTACAAAATCGCTCAAAAAAAAAAGAGGGTGCAAAATCGCACAATTAGCAAAAGATAGGGAGAAGTGCAATTAAGCCTTATATTTATTATGATTATGCTTACACAATTTCACTTTGAACTTCCTCTTCTATTAACATATATTTAATTTATTTATTTTTTGGGTAGAACTAGTGCTTAATTTCTTTTTATTGGTGTAGTTGATTTAAGCTTTAGATTTTGGCATTCATGTACAAACAATTTAAAACTATTCACCATATATATTATATCCGATTGCATGATCTTTTTTAAAATATTATAACAAAACGATAAAATATGATTAAATGCCTATGTAAAATATTGCTGGTTGCGTATTCTTTAATTTCTAAATTTTAGCCATAAAATAATTATTGAATATATCCAAGATATTCTTTTTTTAACAAAAGAACAAATTTTATTAATTAGAAGACAACAAATACAAGTGATATTTAACCCACCAATATGACAGGGTACAAGTAGTACTATTCTAGACGAACTTGTAATCTTGTTGGAGTTGGTGATAGGATCTAAAATCTATCACCAAGAAAACTATAAAAAAAAAAATTAAAAAAAAAAACAAAAAAACTAAGGTTATAAGCTAAATAAGGAGATTAAAATTGATAAAACTATCTAAAGCAAATAAAATAACTTTTTCATTCTTCTTTCTCCCTTCCCTAATGGAACAATACATAGTATTTTAAATAGATCATAACTATCCATATGGCATAATCTTGAGTATCCTAAGAAATTACTAGAAGCATAACACTTACAAATAACAATTAATATATACAAATACTGAAAAATGTGTTTAAACTAATAGTTTATTGACTCAACTAAATAACACTAAGTATTTAAACACTTGCAAATAACTACTTATACTTTATCACATTGCAGGTGAGTTTAGTACCACTTGTCTTTGTAGTCTTTTATATAATTTTTATTATAAATCACATATCATTTAATGAATAAATATAAAATATTGATTTTTGTTTGTAATTATAGTTATTAGATGATGTACTCAATAACATATTTAAACTAATAGGAGTTCATTGACCGTTTCCTATCACTTGGAGGGAGTTTTCTAGAAGGAAAAATATTTTAACATCCTTTATATATATTAGCATTATGCAGCCCACGAAAGGAAACACAAGACTGCAGCAAGATAAATCCCATATTGATGGCACAATCAAGGGAGGGCTGTTGGAGGATTAAAGAGTTGTAATTTAAGCAATTCTATTAAACTTTCTCATCTTTTTCTTTTATATAATCCTTTGTTGTCATATTTGAAATCAACTGCAGAAGAATTAATTAAGGAGAAACAAAAATGGATGGGAGTTTAAGTAGAAGTATAAGTAGGAGTTTAAGCAGGTCAAGTTGGAGAATGGAGGGAGTGTTTGCTAGTGGAAGATATTCAAGAAGGACTTCTAATCTTGATGAAGATGAAGAAGCTCTCAAATGGGCTGCCATAGAGAAATTGCCTACTTATGATAGGCTAAGAACAAGTATCCTTCAAACATATGCTGAAGAATATGGTGATCAAGATCATCCAAACAAAGTGCAACATAGGGAAGTTGATGTTAGGAAATTAGATGTCAATGAAAGGCAACAATTTATTGACAAAATCTTTAAGGTTGCTGAAGAAGATAATGAAAAGTATCTAAGCAAGTTCAGAAACAGAATTGATAAGTGAGTTTTCTTATGAACTTCTCATACATATATTGTTTAATTATTGCTTTGCTATCATTCAAAGTGTATATGATTCATAGTTTTTCTCAAAAAATTTAATATACGGAACATATCAATAATATTGATGGCCTTTTTTTTCGGGGTTCCTACTTATTTCTGACTTGCACAATTTACAATATGATCATGTAGATTTTTTAATGTATTTTTAGTTTGGATTTATGTCACAAGTTTAAATAAAAATAACAGAAATGAATGCTATTTTTTATACGCATTTGACTTTGCTGCCGGCAAGCTAAATGCCGTCCGGTTTTGGTATTGAAATATGGGAATGTTATCAACAACAGGCCTTAAGGCACTTGTTAAGAAGTTTAAAGAAGAAATTTTGTCTTGGAATTGATGTATTCAACCTATTAAAACTTTAAAAAATATTTTTTTTTACATAAAACTTTCTAATTATTTCTATTTTAGAATCCTTAACAAGTGCCCTCAAGACACTTGAAATAGTATATTACTAATTCCTTTGTCATCATTAATTCCTTTGCAAGCAAACATCAAAATAACAAATTAACATGATGGTGTTGGAAAAGTTAGCGGCATGACTCTTTCCCAAAAAAAGAATCTGAATTCAATTTTTAGAATCTTTTATTTGAGATTAGTCTAATTTGATAAGATTAATTAAAAAGTAGTTATTTCATAGTCAAGCCTAGGATTAGTCCAAAAGGCCTAAGCCAAATACTCTTACTAAATTAAATAACACTAGCTCATTTACTAAATTGTTTTTTATTTTTTATGTTATAAAATGTCTTAAATTCTAACTTATCATATCATAAGAGAAATAAGGAGTATTAATAAAAGATATACTTAGAGAAAAATATTACAAATATATCTTGTAATTTGAAATATGACTTATTTATTTAGATAAAAATTTTCGCTAAAGAAAACATATATATAGAGTCATTATAGTAATAAATAAAAGGGTTGGTTGATTTACATTTGGTTATTTTTAGTAGAGTTAAATTAGCAAGCTACTACATCTTAAGGGCAATTTCACAAAATTTTAGTTATAATTTACTAATTTACATCCACTAGAATTGAAAGGGTGTAAGTTAAATCATAATCCAATTTGTTGTGTTGACAAACCAATGCTCCCGTAAATGTGGTACCTAGTACCTACAGTCATAATTCTTAAACATTTTTGTACTGTAACATTTTGTTCCGCCACACACCCCCATACTTAAAGTAGAAAAATGATCACCCACTTGTTTATTAATTAAACTCAGATTAATTGTTCCTATTATAATTAATTATTGTAGGGTTGGCATCAAACTCCCAACAGTAGAGGTGAGGTTTGAAAATCTGAGTATTGAGGCTGATTGTTATGTTGGAAGCAGAGCTTTGCCAACCTTACCAAATGTTACATTGAATATGGTTGAATCTGCTCTCCGCATTTTTGGTATTAGTACTGCAAAGAGAACAAAACTCACAATTCTTAAAAATGTTTCTGGCATTATTAAACCTTCAAGGTAATCACTAAATATACTTATTAAAATATTGGACTTTTTTATATATAAATTTATTTATTATTCTTATATTTGGTTTGTTATTAGGATGACCCTTTTGCTAGGTCCTCCTTCTTCTGGGAAAACGACCCTATTACTAGCTTTGGCTGGAAAATTGGACACTGACTTGAGGGTAAGCTCCAAAGTCCATCCTTATTAAATCTTATTACATTCTTGACTAACTAATTAAACTACTATTAAAGTTTAGAAAAAACAATGACAACAATTATTTGATCAATATTTAATTTTATCACTTGGACTTCGACCTGCATTTTTTTTTTTTTTGAGAAGGACTTCAACCTACATTGTTGATGCATAAGTTTACTTACTACCTTTTCGTCCTTTCGACTACTTTTACATGTATTAAAAAAAATATTGATGGTATAATTAACATTTGCATTATATGTTTAAATATTATTAAATCATCCTTTGTTTATAGACGTACTTTCATCTCTCGAGATAATTTTTTTTAAGGAATCTATCGAGATAAATTATTAGCAATAATAAGAAGTGTATATATTTTTTCACAAAAATAAATATTTAGTGTAAGTTGAAGTATGACTTATATTTAGGGATAAATTTGGTTCCCAAATAGGACTTATATTTAAAGAATAGTAGTAGTAATTATAGGTTGTTGGGTTTTGATATTGAAACAGGTAGAGGGAGAAATCTCATACAATGGTTACAAGCTTAATGAGTTTGTCCCTAGAAAGACTTCAGCATATATTAGCCAAAATGATGTACATTTGGGAGAAATGACTGTAAAAGAAACCATGGATTTCTCAGCTAGATGTCAAGGAGTTGGAACACGATATGGTATTAAATTTCATCAACAAAATTCCTTTGGTATTATGTTCAATTTTATAGTGTTAGGGCATATCAAATCAAGTAAATTTCAAAAGTAATATGAATTTTAAAAGTAAATTTTAATCAATAAAAAAAATGTTAGACCTATTGTCCGAGCTTGCTAGAAGGGAAAAGGATGCAGGGATATTTCCTGAGGCAGAACTAGACCTTTTCATGAAGGTATCTGATTAATTATGTAATCTCAAAGATTAAACATTAATCAATAATTACTATATCAAATTATGTTACTAATGTACATGGGATGATTTGTAGGCTACTGCAATGGAAGGAACAGAAAGCAGTCTCATTACTGACTATACTCTTAAAGTAAGTGATTTCTTTTCTCAACAATATTTATTTCAAGGTTAGAATAAAGAGAAGAAAATAATCAGATTACTAGATTCCAACGTTGTTCCCCACATGCAAAGTCCAAACCACGTTCTCAGGAGTGAGGACTATGCTATCTTATATTATAAAAAAATATAAAATCTAGTACTTTTTTCTATGGCAAAACAATTTAATTAAACTTAATCAAGAGAAAATTGTACAAGTCATAGGAGTGGTACCACTTGATCCAATGCAAACACTATAGATTACATATACGAGGGTTAAAGTGGACCCACCTGGAAAACCTCTTTGTTTCTATCTATGTGGATTACTATGCCAATAATACATTCTTAAAATGTTTAAGAGCAAGTTTGACTTTTAAACTATACAAGAGATTAAGAGGTTTTCCCAAAAACAACTTATTTTAATTATAAAAAAAACTCTTTAAAGATATTTTTTTTTAAGTAAAGAACCATATACTTGTTTTAATTAAAAAAAAAAAAACTCTTATTAAATATAAGTTGAATTAAAGTGAAACATATCTGTTGATTAGAAAAAAAATGAAACCTATCTTGTAAACACTAATATTATTTAAAATGGCAGGCCTTATGATTTAATTATTATGTTATAAAAATTAAAGTTTTTTGTTTGTTGTGTTGAACAGATACTAGGGCTTGATATATGCAAAGATACCATTGTGGGTGATGAAATGCAGAGAGGCATATCTGGTGGCCAAAAAAAGCGTGTAACAACAGGTAAGAACAAATACAAAGTCAAAATTCTTTTTTCTTAAACCTTTTGGTTACATAGATTGAGAACAATGTTTTTGTCATTTTTAAGACTCACATTATCACCTCCTAACAAATAAACTCACATTATCATATAACTTTTTGTCACTACAAATAACGATCTACATCTATATATAATAAAATAAAGAGTCATAATGTCTTAAGATAATAAATTATACATTGAACATTAGAAGGGTTCAAATCCAGATTCAATTAAGATTGCAACAAACCAAGTTCAGCTGCCCACGTATTATTGTGTGAAATCATCTAAAGTCACATCACTGATAAATTTACTGAGTCAAAGTAAACTATAAATTGAATTGCAAGTAATAAGTTATTAGAGTTAAATATGTTTTAGTGTCTCCTTAAAAAATTCTATAATATGTTAGTCTTTGTTGTTAAGTTAACTCGTGTGTTTGTTTCAAATTTTTTAATAAATTTTGGCTGACATGTTTAGAACATTATAAAGTTATTGCCATAGAAAGAATTTTTTTTAACAACTGATAAAATTTTAAAGCGTAAAAAACTCAACAAATTAAAATAACAAAAATTATAAACTAGGAATTGAATTTTGAGTTCATTTTTTATAAAGAGTTCTATCGTAACACATAAAGAAGTGTATTTTATGAAGAGTAAAAGTGATTAAAACTGTGAAGATTTTTTTTTATAAAGACTAAAACATACTTTTGAAAATTGAATAACATGGGTTTGGATTTGCCACAGGTGAGATGATTGTTGGTCCTACAAAAACATTGTTCATGGATGAAATATCAACTGGTCTTGATAGTTCCACAACATATCAGATAGTGAAATGTTTGCAACAAGTTGTTCACCTCACTGAAGCAACAATCTTCATGTCTTTACTTCAACCTGCTCCTGAGACATTTGATCTCTTTGATGATATTATCTTAATATCAGAGGGTCAAATAGTATATCAAGGCTCACGTGACCATGTCCTTCAATTCTTTGAGTCATGTGGCTTTAAATGTCCTGAGAGAAAAGGAACTGCAGATTTCTTGCAAGAGGTATCATCATATATTACATCATCTTAACAAACCTTATCAGACACTATGAGGTGGAGAACTATGAAGCATTGACACATATACAAACACTAGACATGACACCAACACGTTAATATCATTAATAATTTGAAGAAAAAAAATCGTATAATTGAATGTAATCACATGTGTCGGTGTCGGACATTGACACATATCAGACACCAGACACAACTTCTATTAGAAGTGTCGATGCTACAAAGATGGAGAATTGTGGTGAACCCGCACCACAACTTCTCAAATGTACTTACAACATTTTACCAACTAAGTTGTAATTACATAATAGATATAAAAAAAATACTAATTAAAGGTGAACATTTAACTAAATTTAATTTACAAACCAAATGCAACTTATGTATACTACATCAACTATCAATAATATGTAACCATTAGATTACCTTTTTTTACAATAGCATTAGATTACTTGAAGTGTGCTAATTTTCAGATAATTTATTCATTGTGCAAAGAGCTTGTCCTTCAATTTTGTACACTATTCAATTTTGTACAGGTTACTTCTAGGAAAGATCAAGAACAATACTGGTCAAACCGAAACATACAATACCGTTATATAACAGTAACTGAATTTGCAAACAGATTCAAACATTTCCATGTTGGAACACAGCTTCAAAATGAACTATCTCTACCATTTGACAAGTCAACAGGACATAGAGCATCTCTTGTTTTCAAGAAATACACTGTCCCTAAAATGGGACTTCTCAAAGCATGTTGGGACAAAGAATTGCTTTTAATAAAGAGAAACTCTTTCATTTACATATTCAAGTCAGTTCAAATATGCATTATTGCTGTGATATGTGGAACAGTTTTTATAAGGACTAAAATGCATCAAAGGAATGAGGGTGATGCAGCTGTTTATATTGGTGCAATTTTGTTTACTATGATTATGAACATGTTCAATGGTTTTTCTGAGCTGCCACTCACAATTGCAAGGCTTCCTGTGTTCTACAAACATAGAGATCACCTTTTTCATCCTCCATGGACTTACACTCTCCCTAATTTTCTTTTAAGGATTCCTATTTCCATTTTTGAGGCTATTGTTTGGGTTCTTATTACATATTACACAATTGGATTTGCACCTGAAGCTAGCAGGTAAACTCAATCACCTTTAACTCATATGTATATTTTCCGAAACTCTACGATAGTATTGTGCTGAAGTTGTAGGGACTAATAGATATATTGATTGATTTGTAGGTTCTTCAAGCACTTGTTGTTGGTGTTTCTTGTTCAACAAATGGCAGCTGGGATGTTTAGGGTAATATCTGGAGTTTGTAGGACAATGATCATTGCCAACACTGGTGGATCACTCATGCTTCTTCTTGTTTTCTTACTTGGAGGTTTCATCCTGCCTAAACGTGAGTCACTGATCAAGCTCTAATTAAGGAACTAACCTATGTAATATGTTATGCTCACCAATATGATTAAGCTTTAATGTTAACAGGTGATGTTCCAAATTGGTGGGTGTGGGGCTATTGGGTTTCTCCACTGTCATATGCTTTCAATGCATTTTCTGTAAATGAAATGTTTGCTCCTAGGTGGAGCAAACCGGTAAGTACTATCATATTTCTCACCACCATATGAAAATCTTAAATTTTTGAGGGACTAATAATATATTAACCCAAACTTATATTTCTGACTTGATATTTTCATATTTTGCAGTCTTCAGATGGTGTTAACTCATTGGGTGTATCCACATTAAATAACTTTGATGTTTATTCTGAAGAAAATTGGTACTGGATAGGTGTAGCAGCTCTTCTTGGTTTCACTGTTTTCTATAATGTTCTATTCACACTTGCACTTATGTACCTAAACCGTAAGACCTCACATTTTGTTCAATATGTTAAGTACATTAATTTTTTCCACTTTTTGTTTAGTGTCGACATAAGATTTTGATTTGCTTTGTTTTGTTTGGTTCCCTAGCTGTTGGAAAGAAACAAGCAATTATATCAGAAGAAGAAGCAAGTGAAATGGAAACTGGAGGAGATTCCAAGGAGGAACCTAGACTTGCAAGGAAAGAGTCCAACAAAGGGAATAACACAAGTAAATATAAAACTAAACAACTTCAACTATGGTTTAATGTTTAGCTAGAATTATATTTTTTTCGTTTGCTTGGTACGGCTCATAGTTTACCGATAAGTAGGCAGGTCGCTCGAGCAGAGTGAGTATTTAAAAACAAGTTGTACTTTGTAAAACCTAAGCATTGAATAATAGAACCGTATTGCAGCTGCACTGCAGTCGAAGGCGTAGCTTGGCCAAATCCCGTGATCAAATATCATGTGTTCCTGTTTGCGTTTTTCCTAAGCTATTTTTTTTACCTTTGAACCATGGTTGTTCTTCTATCATTTTTGTTGAGATGTGGAATGATGCTAATAAAGCTTCCTTTTAAAATGATTCATTTCAGGAGAAGTAGCAATGCAGAGATTGGGTAGTAGAGGTAATCCAAGTCCAACACTTGAGTCAGCCACTGGAGTTGCTCCAAAGAGAGGAATGGTTCTTCCTTTTCAACCACTAGCAATGTCTTTTGATAGTGTTAATTACTATGTGGACATGCCAGCTGTAAGAACATCATCCTCATAGCCTTTTTCCATAAGAATTTTCAATATAAATCATCAATGGCACCTATGAAGTTTTAATTTGAAATTTGAATAGGAAATGAAAGAGCAAGGAGTAACAGATAATAGGCTACAATTGCTTAGAGAAGTAACTGGTGCATTTAGACCTGGAGTTCTAACTGCTTTGATGGGAGTTAGTGGAGCTGGAAAAACAACTTTAATGGATGTTTTAGCTGGAAGGAAGACAGGTGGTTACATTGAAGGAGATGTTAGAATCTCTGGCTTCCCTAAGAATCAAGAAACCTTTGCAAGAATTTCTGGATACTGCGAACAAACTGACATCCATTCACCACAAGTTACTGTCAGAGAATCTGTAATTTACTCGGCTTTCCTTAGATTACCTAGAGAAGTCAGTAATGAGGAAAAAATGGTAAGTACTCGGAAATCAGCATATTATATTTTATATGCTCCAAATCAATGTTTTAAAAGCAGTTGTGTTCGCAATTCTAGATATTGCAATGAATCATCGTCAAATACAATTAAAGTAGCGATCCTTTATATTGCAAAGAATCACAGTCTAATGCAACCGATGTGGTTGGATTGCATGTGTGATGGTGACATCAAAAACCATGATATAACAGTCCAGATTATAGTCGCAGGCCTTTATTTTATGATACATAAAGTAGTTGAACTTAGATGTTTTTTATCTTTACAGAAATTTGTGGATGAAGTAATGGATTTGGTGGAGCTGGATAATCTTAGCGATGCCATAGTTGGACTTCCAGGTGTTACAGGGTTGTCAACCGAACAGCGAAAAAGGCTAACAATAGCGGTTGAGCTTATTGCTAATCCTTCAATCATTTTCATGGATGAACCAACTTCAGGTCTTGATGCAAGAGCTGCAGCAATTGTTATGAGGACAGTGAGAAACACTGTTGACACTGGAAGAACAGTTGTCTGCACAATTCACCAGCCTAGTATTGATATCTTTGAAGCCTTTGACGAGGTGCAAATAATCTCTTGATCTATATATGTGTCACATGCTTCTACTTTCACCTTGTTTCGATATACAACTTAATTAAGCACTTATAGCATAAGCATCTATCATATAAGTGCTTATGTATAAGCTATTTTTAAAACAAAAGATAATATAAAGTCAAATTGTTTCCGTAAGCCATTGTGAAGAACTAGTGGAAATAAGGTGAAAACAACTTATGGACATGTCATAAGTTGTTTTCATAAGCACTTTCAAATAGTGTTACAAGTGTTTATGTGAGTAAATAAGTTCAAATAATTCAATCCTAACAAGCCCTTTATCTTCATGACCTTGTAGTAATTAAATATTGTTTTGTGCATCAGCTCCTTTTGATGAAGAGAGGAGGGCAAGTGATCTACTCAGGACCATTAGGAAGGAATTCACACAAGATTATAGAATATTTTGAGGTATTAAAAGTTTGCAACAATTTGATTATATCCTTTTGATCAAGTATTGTAACATAAATTAAACATCTAATTCCTTGGTCATAGGCAATTCCAGGAGTCCCTAAAATTAAGGAGAAGTATAATCCAGCAACATGGATGTTAGAAGTAAGCTCAATAGCAGCTGAAGCTAGGCTTGGAATGGACTTTGCTGAATACTACAAAACATCAACATTGCATCAGTAAGTCAACAAAACAACTAGGACACCCTTGTTTTCTATTTGAGTTGCATGCATTTGATAGGTTTAGCTAACATACAAATTTATGAGCAAAGAAATGATATTTCAATGTCATATACATACGGCGTTGAAATAACACAACTATTATGAGTAGGAGAAACAAAGCTCTTGTGAGTGAGTTAAGTACACCACCACCAGGAGCAAAAGATGTATATTTCAGCACTCAGTTTTCTCAATCAACTTTTGGACAATTTAAATCATGTCTATGGAAGCAGTGGTTGACTTATTGGAGGAGTCCAGATTACAACCTTGTCAGATATTTCTTCACCTTAACAGCAGCTCTCATGGTAGGGACAGTGTTTTGGAAAGCCGGCGAGAAAAGGTTTGGACTAGTTTCCTATATATAAATGAAATATAATTTCATCTTCAACCATTTAGTTTGATTTTGATTTTCCTACAGGGGTAGCACAGCTGACTTGAACATGATCATAGGAGCATTATATGGTTCTATATTTTTTGTTGGTGTCAACAATTGCCAAACGGTTCAACCGGTTGTATCCGTTGAAAGAACTGTATTCTATCGAGAACGAGCTGCTGGAATGTATTCTGCTTTACCTTACGCCCTTGCTCAGGTCAGAGGATGAGTTAACGTAAAAAAGTTTAGAAGTTTAAAAATAGATTTTAAGGGACCGTTTGATTTGCAAAAGAGTAATTACTGGATAGAACAGTACCATGGTCACCTTTTAAATCAAACATGACACGTCTTTTGTCTTGTTGAATGCCTTGTTATTTTGCAAATCAAAGGGATCCCAAGTTTTCGCAAACACTTACTAAAACATAAAAGTTGTAATAAAATTTCAATGATTGTAAGCCTTTTAATCAAAATTTGGTACATGTTGTTTATTATTATGTTGACATATATAGTGGTTTCATATGCAGGTTATTTGTGAAATACCATATGTTTTTGGTCAAACTATATTTTTCTCAGTCATAGTGTATCCTATGGTGAGCTTTGAATGGAAAGTGGAGAAGGTGTGTTGGTTCTTCTTTGTGAGCTTCTTCTCTTTCTTGTACTTCACATATTATGGGATGATGACGGTTTCCATTACACCAAACCACCAAGTAGCAGCAATCTTTGGAGCAGCATTCTATGGACTATTCAATCTCTTTTCTGGTTTCTTTATCCCAAGACCAGTAAGTACCAAAAGTACTTTTTTTTTTTTTTTATTTTAATAATTACTCTTGTTATTTTTGCTGACAAAATTCTTCTACAAAAATTTGGCATTTCAGAAAATTCCTAAATGGTGGGTTTGGTATTATTGGATTTGTCCAGTAGCATGGACGGTTTATGGATTAATTGTGTCACAATATAGAGATGTGACCGTAGGCATAACTGTGCCTGGGGAGACTAATAAAACTGCAATCAATAAGTATATTGAAGACTATTATGGATTCGATCCTGATTTCATGGGACCAGTTGCTGCGGTTTTGGTTTCTTTCGCTATATTTTTTGCCTTTATATTTGCCTTCTGCATCAAGGCATTGAACTTCCAAACCAGATGAAAAGAAAAAGTCAAATTCTTGAAGTGCCTTATGTATGTGTGTATACATATCAGTTATAGGCAAATATGATAGCAAACTTTGCTAAAAATTAATTTTTGAGGGTCATTTGGTACATGTAAGTTGTGTTGATCATGTAATTTTATATTTTTGCTTGCTTCCATACACAGAAGAAATATTTCACTTTATTATGTCGTGTTTTACAACAAACCATTGTCAACACTTTGTAGTAATTTGGGGAGAGATTTAGATATTCAATTTTAAACTTATGTCCATAGGAAGAATATTTGTAAAATATGTTAGCATCTTAAATAGATAGATCTTTGTGTTTTTATAGTTCTCGGTCGTAATTTTGTCAAACATTATACTGGTACTCTGAAATTTCAATAAAATAATAGTATCATCATGATTTTAACAAATTCACCGTCAATTCAAACATGTGCTGCTAAAAATAGTGTTTGGCATATTTTGTTTGTTGCCCATTTAGACAATATATGGTCGATGAAAAATGTTGTGTTCTCTTTGGTATGCACTAAGTAGTGTGCTTGATAAAAGAAATTCAAAGCATGGTTGAAGAAATTCACTCTAACAATCTAGAATTAGAGTTAGTCTGCAAGAATTCCTCGTCTATTAGATTTTTACTAAACAATCTTTTTAGTGTTAACCCATTGCAAGAGAATCCAATTGTCGTTTTCTATGGGATTTTGCAGCAAAATTGGGGCCTTGTTATTCCCTACATGCAGAGTTTTGGACAATTATTTGGGGTTTGCAGGGTGATTAGAATAAAGGGCCTTCCATTGGGGATTGAAAAGTTAATTCCCTTGAGTTATTCTCTTTAGCTTGACAATCATCACCAAGAAACAACATCCAAGTTTCTTGTTTATGATCTTCTCTTTTGATCAAGTAGTGGTTTCTTCTTTTTCTCATTCCTGGTCTACAAAAAAAAGGACAATACTTGCAATCTCTTGAATGATTTCTTTATGTTGTGGAATTGGAAACTTGTTCTCCAAGGCAATCAGAGAATCTTGACGCTCTCTTAATTATGTTCATTGAACATTCCAGTGCTTTCTAGACCATCCTCTCCTTCATTTGAAGAAGCTGAGTTTGGACTTGAGTTAGGATTTGACAAAATATTTGGTTTTGGAAGATTTCTATGTAGCATGAACAAGTTATCATCATAGCAATCATTAGTACTTTAGTGTATAATAACTCAAATTCTTTTTGTATTTTTTTCATGTTCATAGATTATAGGCCAATTTAGGTGGGTTTCTTGGATATTATACTTCTTTTCAAGTGGGGAAAATAAAGTTGGTGATGAAGGGGATGATGATGCAAAAAACAAATCTTATTTGTCAAGAATGGAAGGGTGTATGTGTACTCAGTTGCATATTGAGTTCCATTTCTTGCAAAAAACAAAAATTGTAATAAGTTTTGGAGATATTTTTTTTGTCTATTAAATTAAACTTATTTTCTGAAAATTACTTTTTCCAATTCTATTTATAGCACTTCTTTCTTAGTATATTCTCTTTTCTTTATTTTTTTGAGAGGTTCTTCAAAATTCCCTTTTTCGACACAAAGTTTTATTTTTAGATTCAATACCATGAGTTTTATTAATTTTTTTGGTAGTAGAACTAATTTAATTTTTTCTAACTATACTGTTACCGAGAGAGGGTGTGCATTTGAATTAGTGGAAGCGTGCCTCATGGCCAACCAAAAGTGACGTTATTTTCAAGGACGCTGCGACTTGACAACGTGGTTTATCTCTACCCTCTACTTCAATTTTTAACCATTTTCTCCATTTGTGGGCCAAAATACTTTATTAAAGATAAACTGCACTTTTTTAAGTCATTTTTGTGTGGTGATAAAGAGTGGTTTGTTTCAAGTGTACTAGTGTAGGACTCATGTTCTTGTTTGTTTTTTCCGGGAAAGTGTAGGTATGGTATTATGTATATGGATAGATGATGTGGGTTTCTACGATTATTATGGTTAAACAAATTCTTATACATAAAGGTTATTAGGAATGACATTGATCAATTCATTCGCTACTAAATTATTTAATAGAAAAATCACATTTTAAGTTAAAATGGAAAATAATATTATAATTTTTTTTTCTTAATAGAGGTACCCTTCACGTGATATACTTGTCTATCTTTTGAAAGAAAAATATTTAGTTGAGCACAATTTTAAATCAAAAGTCTTTGGACACATATATAAATAATTTAATCAAATCACCTAATATGATATCTCTTTTAAATTTTATGATTCATGTTTGCCCAAATAAAATTTATTTTGGGTTATGTTTAGAATATATTTTTCAATAAAATGAGAAATCACTTTTCTTTTAGTAGATTCATTAAAAAAAATGATTTCGAAAAATTCGAGTCAAGTGTCCGGTTTTAGTTAAGGACTAATTCATTGTCATGTTTTATCTCCGAGAATTAAAAGGTTAAGACAAAAAAAAGTTACAAAAATACATGCATATGTTCGATTCGATCATCTCTCATCAAATGTAGAATTATTTTACTCACCGCCTCATTTTTAATATTATTGAATTTGGTATAGATGATAGATGATTTGATAACAAGTAATTCAATAAATCATGGAGGAACATCTGATACCATCTTAAAATTTATGATTAATTTATCCTTACAAAATCAATTTATAAGATGAAGAAGGTCTCTCTTTATAAACTATTTAGTATTTACCAAAAATCATAATTATTTCACGTGAGACTTGAGTTTTTTATTTTTCAGTAGTCTCGTTTACATCTGATCAGTATTCCAGCATGTCTTTTCCTTTGGGCAAACTGTTTGGTAGGACACACAATCAAATGACTTTAGAATTTTCTATTTTTAAGCGACACGTGAAAGGAAACTTCCTTATTGCTTAGAGGAATCGGACAAACGACACCGCATGCATGCATTTCTTAACAAGAATGTTTGCAAATCTCATTTGATATTTTGATCTTAAGAAGAAAAAAATTTAAAAAATCGGATATTTTCCTTCTCCTGCACCTTCCTTTGTTCAAGCAATGAGTGCATTACACAATTATAAACCATGACCATATGGCTATGATCTATATCAATAATACAATTATTTAGAATTGATTTAGTGCAATACAAGAAAATATTTATTTATGACCACCAGTGCGCCGCGACATACTTGTTTGTATCTCATGAATATCTCCTCTATTAATCGCCTTATGTATTAGAGTCGAGAGGCCCTCAGCCATCAATATGAATAAATATATGATGATAACGGGTAACCCTGGTGCAACCCTCGGCCGGGTACAACCCTGTCAAAGTTCATAAGTACCGAATAAGTAACAGACCTAACACACATCATCATCCATTGAATCCATTTTTCATTGAACCCCATTCACACAAGCACACCACGAAGAAACCCCCAATCCACTTTATCATAAGCCTTGCTAATATCAATCTTGAGAGTTAATTCCTCTCTCCATCCCTCCGTCTTCCTCTTCATTGAGTGGATTATCTCGGTAACTATTAACGTGTTATGCAGTATGGAGCGGCCCTCGACAAAAGATGTCTACCCCCTGACACACATTTATCCAAACAACATTTCAGTCGATTAGCGAGTAACTTCGACACCATCTTATACAAAACATTACAAAGAGATATAGACCTAAGATCATTCATATTATCCGGGTCTTAGCATTTCAGAATCAAACAAATATTTGTTTCTGTAAGGTTTGAAGGAAAGTAACCGCGTCCCAACCAAGAAACCACTGTCTGAAAAATATCATTACCACACACATACCAGAATCTCTGATAAAATGTCGGGTTAAAACCATTTGGACCTGGGGACTTGTTCGGGTGCATCTGCAAAAAGGGCTTTACGCAATTTTTCCTTTATAATAGGTGTTGTAAGCAATATATTGTCATCCATCGCAACACATTGGCTCACCAAATCCAACACCGGTTCATGGACTCCTGCATTCACAGAAAATAATTGCTCAAAATAACCTTGTGCCACATTACACACATCCTCTTGAGACGTAGCCGTCCTCCCATCATCCGTGCGGAGCTTACTTACCTTCTTCCATTTGATGTGGGCTATCGCTGATGTATGAAAGAACTTAGTATTCATATCCCTTCCTTCAACCAATCCATTTTCGCTCTTTGCTTCCAAAAAGCCTCCTCTTGTACAAGTAGTCGAGCATGCTTTTCGCCGGTTGCGACATATTGCATACGCATCATATACCATTTGGCTAGGCACGGAGTTCCTCTAAAATACGAACATATATTAACTTTTTTTTGTTAAGTAGTCTAATGGTTAGAGCTCACATAATTTAATTGTGGAGAAGTGGAGTGTCTAAGGTTCGAACCTCGACCCCTACATATAAAATGCAATATCTCTACCAACTGAGTTAACCTCATGAAGATTATTAACTATATTTTATAATCCATGTAAAATTGATAAAGTAACCGATGGAGTATTTATTTTACCTTTTCGGAAAGAAAAATGACCTATACAAATCAATAGAGTCGACAATTTTGCGGTATACCACGATGATGCACACATTACACATATCCTCTTGCGATGTAGCCGTCCTGTCATCATCCGTGCGGAGCTTACTAACCTTCTTCACTTTGCTGCGAACTTAGTATTCATATCCCCTTCCTTCAACCAATGTATTTTCGCTCTTTGGCTTCCAAAAGGCCTTCACTGTTAACTACTAAAAAAACAAAAATTAGTGAGGGATATTTAGTGAGGGAAAACGTGAAATCCCTCTCTAATTCTGTCACTAAATTTTGCGACCAAGAAATTTGTGAGGAATTTCTTTTTTCCGTCACTAATTTCTCTCGCTAATTTTGTATTTTCTAGTTGTGTCTTGTACAAGTAGTCGAGCATGCTTCTCACAACATATTACATACGCATCATATACCATTTAATTGGACATAGAGTTCCTCTAAAATACGAACATATATTAACTATATTTCTTAATTCATGTAAAATTGATTAAGTGACCAATGGAGTATTTATTTTACCTTTTTGGGAAGAAAAAAAAACCTGTACAAATCAACAGAGTTGACAATTTTGCGGTATACCACGATGATGCACACGTGGTTTCGGTTGCTTTCACAGCTTGTTAATAGCATGAGATTTTCGTTGAGGTATGAAACCAAACACGTCTTAACTAAGAATTGATAATGGTAGCCTCAATTAAATAGCCTCTAAGGTTTGCCGAAAATATGCACTTCACTCAAACTGTTGTTAGCGTCACCATACCACATTTTCCACCCAAATTAATCAAGTAGTGGAATTTTATTTTTTTTACAAAGTATTGAGGAATTAATTAATAAAATGGAACCCTTGGTTATTTTGACTGCTTCAAAGTTTTGTTAAATGTCTCAATTCACACATTTTATTTTGTAATTTTATTATGAACATAACTAAAAATATTTTACCTCTTGGTCTTTAAAACCTGATAGTACTGTGCAACAACAATATACTTTCTTTTACCAACAATATACTATTTGCTGGTAAATTAATAATTTTAACTCATTAAATTGACTATGAATGACTGAATGAGCAACAAAAAAGCTTAAATTAGCTTTATGTCCGTCTTGTGGTTGTCATCTCTCTCTCCCCCACTACGTTTACAGGACTATTTGATTATCAACATGCGTTGGATGTTAGGATGAAAATAGCACTTTTTTTGACAAGGGAAAGCCAAATTGCCTATGTCCACAATTATTATTAATAAAATGATAAAGTAATAAATCGGGTTTTCAATATAATTAATTTATTCAATCGATTACTTTATATATTGCACTTCTTTTTACAAGCTGGGAAAACCAAATTGTCCATGTCCACTTATTATAATTTTACAAGATCTCGATAACGATAACAAGTGTCCTAAGCACATTTTTTAAGCAATTTATAAAAAGGAATTTTGTCTTAAAAATACAAATAAAAAACATACAAAAGGCATACTATATAATTTTCAATGCAAATGTTACTACAGTTAAATGCTCAAACAATATTTTAAAAACAATTGTTAGCATTTTTCATTTTACTGTTTACAAGTTTTTTTTGTTACCATCTTATTGATCCGAAGTTTTCACCACAAAGATGAACGATGACTAATCCATTGAAAAACATGTGAGATATACAATATGGATTATCCTATATCCAATTTTCTACATATACAAGAGGCAATGAACGAATCCATGTCCATTACCTTAAACGATTCAAATCTTTTATCATTTGAACCAATTTATTTATTTATTTATTAAAGATGAACCAATTTATTGTTGGCATGCTATAGGATATATTCCCTCCATTCCTTTTTAATTGTCACTTTTAGAGAAAATTTTTGTTCCTATTTAACTGTCACTTTCAAAGTTCAATGCAACCTTAAATGTTGTTTTACCAATATTACCCTTAGATATTTATTGCGAAGAGAGAAACATATGAAATAAAATATTAAATTAATAAGGTCATTTAAAAGTAAAAACAATTGTATCAAAAGTAATAACATTTATTGATTGTCTTAGTTTGTGTAAAATGTCAAAAAATGACAATTAAAAAGGAACGGAGGTAGTACAAGTTATAATTGATAAAATAATAAGGGTCATGTAGCAATCTCAAAATAGAATTATTTTATTAATATTTGTGCATTCAACTAATTAAAAGTTAACAAATTAAATGTAATACATAAATTCCAACAAGAAAAATTACATTTGACTCATTAACTTGTGTCTTAAAGACACAAGTTAGCATTTCTCAAATAATAAATCAAGTTCAATGTAATGAATGAATTCAATAGACTATACACTATCATCATGAATGAAAGAAAGAAGCTAATAATTCAATATATGTTGCATCGCCCATGGGAATTAAGACATGGCACATTTAGGAATGTACTCTTTAAACAAGGTGGCCTACTTTCAACCACTCCATTGTTATTATCCACATGCTAGCTCATGGCAATCTCCCACCTACCCAATGCAATTCCTTAATTTTGTATAACTGCGCCTCTATTTCTCAGCCGTTCAACTTCATTTGCCAGGAATTAATTGCAGCTTTGCTTAATTAATTTGCAATTTGTAGTCTTGGATTTACGGTACGTAAAACATGAAAATACATGAGATAGGAGTATATAATAGAATAATCAACTGAGATAATTACAAAAATAGAAATGACGATAGATTTTTACTAGGATGATTATTTGTTTTAATGAAATTAAAAAGCAGTTTTCTGTTTTATTCTTGTCGCCTTTCTAAAGGACAAAAATGGAAATAAGTTATGATATTAGTTATAGGAAAATTATTTGTACACTAATGTAGGCATGACAATGTGGCAGGTTGGGCACGAGTTTACCTTCCCCAACCCATGTCCGACTTCTATATGCATATTCATTATCTTATTATCTATATCCAACGGAAATGAGAAATTGAATCTCATCATCGTCTCCAACAAGTTCGAGTATCTTCGCCTCATCCCCGTCTCCACAGTGAATCATTTTTTTAATTAAAAAAGAAGTTTTTTCAGCCATGAGAGAAATGTTGTAATGCATTATTCAACAATATTTCACTTTAACATTTTCAACAATATCCCCACTTTAACATTTCGTTAACCAATGATGTGAGATGATGGAGATCGATGGGTAAGATGAATGAGAAGAGAGAACTCAAGCGAGGGTCGTTTGACAGATACATTGTAACCGTGAATACGAGTTTTGCAGCCACGCCTACACTAAAGTTTTGTTAGATACCGGCGATATCATGCATGTAAATAAAGTTAATTTATTTTTTTAAAAGAAAATTAAATAAATGCAAAAAATAACATGATATTAGATTATTGGATGTTGGATACCCACTTAGCAAAACTCTTGGAGATAATGGACTCTTCACTATCATTATATATTCATCATTGATGCTAAATAGAATGATTAGTATATAAATGGAATGAAATTTAGTAAGACGACAAATGTGTATGTATAAAGTTGATTCTCAAATTTGAAGTTGATTCTCGAATGACCACAGCAAAGTTAACACAATTAACAACACTATGAGAATCAACTCCAAATTTAGTAAGACGACAAATAAAGCATTTGTGTGACTGTATAGTTACTATAATTTGTTAGAATTATACTATTGAAGATGTTTCACGGTGAAAACAAAGGAATACTTCACTTTGCATGTGTCAAGAGTTTTACTACGAGATGTCATGGTACGAGCAAAACATCATAGAAAACAAAGAATCAACGTGTTTAGTATATTTCCAATTCCAAGTACGCCATAAAAACGAATATGCAGTTTGGTTTGTCCTTCCCCTCAAGAAGTACCATTGTATTTTTTTGAAGGAAAGAAGTACCATTGTATTGTAGGTCGTTTTCCTTCCCCACATCTACCTAAAATTAAATATGACTATATGATTTACCAGTTAGTTAAACTCTAAATTGGTCCTTAATTTTGTTATTAGAGATACCATAAAAAATAAAAATAAAACTATCACTATAGCTTATATAAATGTTTAATCATGTCGTAGATATATACTAAAAGTATACGTCCTTATATGTATACACAAAAGTATAGTGACGAAGTTCTCTAATTTTCTTTTAGAAATGAAGATGGTTCCTGTCTTGATATCTCCACCTAATCATATGTTGTAAATAAGTGGTGTAAATAATAATATTTGTATTAATCAAGCTCATTAGGTTAGAATATTGTTTTTGAAAGATATTAGGTTTGAATAATAACAAATTAGTGCATGTACTATTTCACAAGTTTAAAATATAGGGTTAATCAATGAAATTGACCATGTAATACATGCGAAGTCTGAAAAATGACCATAAAATAAAAAACACATATTCTAACTCTGTAATTTGAGGTTTTTATTATTTTTTACATATAGTTGAAGTCCAAAAAAGCTACTTATAGGTTGAATTTTTTCATGATTTTTTTTCCAGGTATGTTTAGGACATTAAAATATGACGTTACACAAAAAAATAGAATTTTTCAACTAAGGACGAATTAATTATGAATTTTTAAGGCGTAAAAAGCTCAAAAAACAAAATAATGAAAACCCCAACCTAAAAATTGAATTTTGAGTTGATTGTTTGCAGAGACATCTGTGAAAATACAAAAAAGGATCTGCAAAATTTCGTAGCATTTCAAAGATGTTTCGATTTTTTTTATTTTTCAACCAAAACGTGTGAAATTGCAATTTTGTTCCAAGTAAGCGTATACTCACGGGTCTAATTCCATTATCCAATTTTGTAGGCATGGTTAGAACGTCATAAGAACCTTCACCATGAAATTTTGGACTTTTTAAACGAGATACGAATTAATTATGAATTGTTTAAGAAATTCATAGTTATGGGAAATAAAAATTTCATAATAAATCCGTCCCTAGTCGGAAAAATCTAATTTTCTGTGTAAAGCCACGTTTTAACATCCTAAAGATGCCTGGAAAAAAAATCATGAAAAAATTCAATCTCTTGATCATTTTTTTTGGACTACGCGTATATTATAGGATCATAAATAAGAAGAATATCAAATTACATGGTTCGAATATCTATTTTTTATTTTACAGACTCATTTTTCAGACACCGCGTATTTTACAAGGTCAATTAAACTATTAACCCTAAAATATATTGAAAGATTTTTTATATGGTACTATTAAGAAAAAATAAATATGATTTGTTAAGTTTGTTACATTTGAAAGTCACAAATATCTATTTATAATTATAATCTATATCAAAATTTATATAAAATATCGTTTGTAATTTATACACAAAATTTCTATAAAATATCGTTTTCGTTAGTATTTTGTTCTCTATACAGGGAAAAAAAAAAGGAAAGAAAATAGAATAACACTTTGTTGTTACGTTTCACCAAAAAAAACATTTAGTTTTTACGTCACCTCAAAAAAAAAACATTTTGTTTTTGCGTAGAAGGTCGTCCAAACAAACACCTGATCCATCGCTGTGAAAGCTATTGATTGAATCTTATGTAAATTTTTGCTTAAGAAAGGACAATATTCTTGCAAAAATGACAAAAGAATTAATGATCTTGAAAGGTTTTATTTAAAATTATTAATGTTAAAAACTAATTATTTTCAGAAATAACATTTTGAAAGTAAAATTTAGAGTAAATTATACTCTCCTCCCCTCAAAGATGCTTGAATAATACTCTCATCTCCTCTTTTGTTAAAATATACACTCCCCTCCCTTGAAAAATAAAATTTATACTCCCCTCCCCTATAAGATACTTGAATTACAACCCCATCCCTTAATAATTAAATATGGATTACACTTTAATCTATTTTAGAATAAATATATATTTTTATAATTTATATTAATTTTGAATCACGATTTAAAAAGTATAAATTCGTTTCTTTATAATCTAAATGTCAATGACAATTAAATTTAAATATTTTTTTATTAATTTTATAATAACCATAGTTAATCGACTTTAGTAATTTTTCACATATTTTAATTTTATTTTGGGTTGTTTCATATTTTATAATAAGGTTTAAAACTATAAGTTAATGAAATTGTGAATAAAAAATAGAGAAAGACATGTATTCAAAATTTGATTATATTAAAATGAACCCGCAATGTTTTTTTTTCTTTAAAGCGTGTTAGATTATTTTTTTGCTAGTTTATTAGAAATAAAAAAAATATTGAGGGACTAAAGCGTAAATTTTAACTTAAGAGGGGATGGGTATGTAATTCAAGTTTCTCTCAAGGGAGGGGAGTGAAATATTTTATAATATGTTTTGAATCAGAGGGGGAGGGGATTGTATATTTTAACATAAGAGGAGAGGGGAGTGTAATTCAAACATCTTTGAGGGGAGAAGAGTGTAATTCAAGCATCTTTGAGGGGAGGAGAGTGTAATTTACTCTAAAATTTATAAGTATTTCTTAATTGGAATTAAAAATTATATCACTCTATACTTTTTTTTTGGACTGGATATGTTTAATTCTTCTATATCTCACAATTTCTAAAAAATAATCTATTTATTTATTAAAATTTCATTTTCCTTTCAAATTATCGCAATATCAATATATATTTATTAGTATGATATTTTTTTTTACCACATATTCTCTTCATTTAAGTTAATTATATTTGATGTAACCAAAAAAAATAAATTATATTTGATACATTATCGAGTATTAAATTTGAGCACTTTTCAATTGAAATCTGATCATTGATTGCCACGTTTTAAAAGACTAACTCCATCCGTGAAATCCAACTATAGTTTTTTTTAGAGCAATCCAAGTATAGTTATTAACATAAAATAGTTTTATATGACATAAAATAAAAATCCATATCTTTTTAATATCATATTACCAAATTGTATTTTTTGTTGAAATGATCGTCAATTTGTATTTTTTTTAAAAGGATCACCGAGTTGTATTGTAACTATATCAAAAAAGTATTAGATGTATCCGTTAATTTAACTCGGTTGGTATAATCATTGCATAAAATATATAAGGTCGGTATTAGAATCCTAAACTCTCACTTTTTTTAAGAATAAAAAATGTATATATTTTCAACGACAGAAGAACCTCTTTAGCACAAGGTGTACTAAAAAGGTCGCTCCAAAATACAAACAACCAATCGTGTAATTACAATAGCAACAGTCAGCCAATACCCAAGCATAACAATGAGCCCGACCACCATCTTTGTGAACCATACACAAAAGCGATGTTATTAGTCTTCAACCACCAATAATAATTATACTTAACTTTATCCATAAGCTCTATGATGTGAGTTTGAATATTATTAAATAACCTGTTATTACGATCATTCCAAACTAGCCAAATGCAGAGGAGCCAAATAAGTTGAAGAAAAGATTGTCGAGCCTTCAAACCACCTAGGTAATGAGTAAACTGAATAAAATGATCACGAAGATTGTATGGGTCAACTATTGAAACATCAATCCAAGACCTGATATGTTGACACAATGAGCCAAACATATTCACTTTAAAGGACATAAATACACAAAAAAAATTTAATTGAATATTTATGCAATAAAACTATAACAACAGAAATGTCCGTTTATTTTTAAAAGAGAAGAGGATATCAACTCAAAATAACCTATCACATCTTTTGAATCCACAAGTTTCCCTAAAAAAAAACAAACTAATGAATGTTTCCATCCTTTTTTTTTTGAACAATTATTTCCATCCATTATTAAAAATAAAAAAATGAAAGTAATGTATCTCTCCATTCCACGTGTTAATGAGATGGCACCAACAACACAACCACAAACATTGGATGCTGGTACTCCGTCCACCACAGCAATTGAAGTCTCATTCCATAGTGGCAACAAAACCCACAGACCATACATACTACATAAGATTAGCCTCAAAACAAACGCTCAATAAATATAAATAAATTTCTCAAAAAGTCAGTCCTACGTTTTTGAAGAAAAAAATCGAGCCAATAAAAAATAATCGGCTCATTTTTGTTATATTTTTGTCAACTTTTTCATAAATTTTAAAACTAACCAAATTGATGAATAAGAAGTTATTTGGATTTTTTTTAAGAAGCCAAATAAAATATCTTTCCATCAAAGATAATTCTTCCCGACACAAGATGTATCATAAGAGAAACAAAAGTCTAAAAAGTTTGCATCACTAACGATCAAACAAAAAATAGATAAAGAAAATACAAGGAATTTAGCCAATACCCAGATTTGTTAGAGGACTAAGCCACTAACTATGATAACTAAAAACAATAAAAACATGATTTGCCTTCGACCACAAAATAGAAAGCGACTTAATCTTCTTCGAAAGTTGAAGAGTTGAACATTCCTTGTTATTAAAAATCCTATTATTTCTTTATTTTCGAATTTCCCAAGCGCAGAAAACCAAATTAGATGCATAATGAAGCTCTGCGCTTTAGAACCACCTGCTAAATTGCCAAACTGTATAAAGTGCTATGAGATGTTAGTAAGACCAACCACAAAGATACCCAGCCAGTTATGAACTGGATACCAAACGGAGCCAAAACAACTACAGTCTAAAAACAAATGAGAAGCCGTTTTCGGATTATCGCAACCGCTCACACAGAGCCGAGATTAATTATAAATAATACCGCGTCTAAGTAAATTATCTTAGTTATCAGCCTATTACGGAAGAGCTGCCACACAACCAACAAAATCTTCAAGGGAGCATCTTTATGCCATAAAAGATTCGGGTCCGTTATAACTTGAACGAAAGCATGGATATTAAGAAAACAATACACGCCATACCCAACAACTGGATCCAAATTCCAAACCCTCTAATAATGCGTTTTGAACCTAAAATCACTAAGATTAATGACTATCTCTTTTACAACTAGATCAAACCTTTTTGGACAAAACTTGAGATCCAAGACATGGGGGCTGATTATGGATGCGTTCAGGTTGTCGGACTTGAACGTTAACACCTTCCTTCTCTGGTGAATGAAGGGTGTACATGCAAATATTCCGACGACAAGTAAGAGTGCGTTGAATATGTGAAGTTTTTAGGATAGAAAGTGTGTGCACATTAATAGAGGCTATGAGTTGGCATTTATAGCGGTGAATTAGGGTTTTGTCCTAGAAAGACACTCCTGGGTAGATTGGACGACATTGTCGTTGGATCCAAAATCATCGGTCATGGTACTCTTAGGCGACCCTTATCAAGTGCATTTAGGGCAAGTTCATGTGATATTCCGTATACAAGCTAATGACTTGGGAGAACCTAGTCCATCGAAGGAATGGACTTTTATCCCAACCCAAACAAAACCCTTGAAGTTAAATATCTTTGTTTTTATGACAAATAAATATCATAGTTGACATAGTTTGAAATAAAAAATAAGAGTTGAATTTGGATCTTGAGTGATCGATTTTAAATAACGTGAAAGCAATACTAGATTTAAAAAGATCGAGTTTGATTGATTTGTTTTGGACTCGACAAAAATCAAATCTATTTAATTACTTTATATCAAACTTTCCAATTTATCATATTATTGACTTGATTCTTACACGTCTAAAATAACGTGAAAGCAATATCCGATTTAAAAAGATCAAGTTTGATCTGTTTGTTTTATACCCAACAAAAACCAAATCAATTTAATTACTTTATATCGGACTTTCCGATTTATCATTACACACCTAAAAAGTAAACTAAACATGTATTTCTTACGACAAATAATATTTATATAACTATTCTATAACAATTTTAGAACAACTATATGGGTCTCTACCATATTCACGTTTTTTAAGCCTTTGATTAAAAAATGTATAGAAATAGTTTTTGAAGGAAACCCCAGTTATACCCCACTGATTTTGGGCACTTGATTTGTTTGTTTTGTTTTTATTATAATAAAAGCATAGAAATAGTTTTGGAAGAAATTGAGGGTAGTTTGGTAAGACCGAGGATGGGAAATGGTGTTCATTCCTGGCACTTGTTGAAACAAGTTGCGAGTTCCAACCTTTTTAAGGTGACCTCACAAAACGTGTTTCACTTCCATAATATAATTCCCAACAACACATTCATTTCTCTCTTCCTCTGATCTCTCTTTCTCTCTCTTTTGTATTGTGTTCTTGTGTTACACAGAAACTCAACTCAGCATCATCAGGTATAAAGAAGAGAAAGAGTGACAGAGAAAGAAGTGAAAAAAAAGCCTTACACTCTCTCTCTATATACATAACTTTCTCTCTCATTTTTGATACAGCAAAGCAGGACTCTTTCTCGCACTTCCATACCCATCATCATGATCTCCGCAACCAGATGCACCTTCCTGGTAATCCATTCTCTCTAAATCACAAAATAAATATGGCTTTTTTAAATATTCAACAAGTTTCTGGGCTATTTGTTCTTAAGCTAAAAATAATTAAAAATTATATTTTTCTTGTGAATTTTGATCAGATTAGCTGATTTATTCATCTGGGTATTGTTATTAACGTTCACAATTTTCTGGGCTATTTGTTTTTCAGCTAAAAATTATTATTATTTTTTTGTGAATTTTGATTAGATTAGTTGATTTATTTATCTATCTGGGTGTTGATAATTTGATGTTAATGTGTTTTGTTTATTATTAATTTTTTTCATTTTGGTGGAATTTATTATGAGCAGGGTAACTCAGGATTAGGTGGGAGTGGTAACATCTGTGGTGGACAGAGAAGGGGTTATGGACCTTGGAGAGTGACGTGTATGTCACCAATCAATGATAGAAATGGCAGTGTTGTTAATGTGATGGAGACACCTTTGAAAGAAATTAAAAAGGAGGCGGTGGTGGAAGATGTAGATGATAATCCGATCTCTGGTGGCGGTCCTCGCGATGTTTATGGCGAGGATAAGGCCACTGAGGATCACTTTGTGACTCCTTGGAGTGTTTCTGTTGCTAGGTGAGTGTGACACTCGTGATCTTGTGTTTTTACTTGGTAGTCCTTGATTTTGATCATACCATTATTTTCTTATGTTTTAACCCTTTGCTAGATTCATATTTGATCCTTGTTTACTGTGTTGTCTATGACATCCCCTCAATTGGTGTACCTGAAAATTTGAAATTTGATTGAAAAAGTTTTGTTGTTATGAATGAATGAAGATTTTGTTTTATTTAATTTAATAAAGGAGGATCTTGAATATGCTTGTTAGATGTCATGAGTGTAGTTTTTATGTTCACCTAATTTATATCGTCATATGTTTTGTTTGTGTTTTATATATGCTTGTAATAATTCACGTTACTTTTTTTGATATATTTTTCAACAGATTGAATCATTCATTTTTTATTTGAGCAGCTTCTTTAAATATCAAGAGTTCTGTATATATGTCCATGATCCATGTTCTTACATGTTGGTTGATTCTTGGTTTTTAGTGGTTATACATTGTTGCGAGATCCACACTTCAACAAAGGGTTGGCCTTCACTGAAAAAGAGAGGGATGCACACTACTTGCGTGGTCTTCTTCCGCCAACAACTATTCCTCAAGAAACTCAGGTGAGGAAAATGATCCAGCACATACGCCAATATCAAGTTCCGCTGCAGAGATACATGGCAATGATGGATCTTCAGGTGTGTCCCTGTCAACAATTTATGTCGTCCCTTTTTGAACATTGTCAAAATTGTCGCGTTCTTTGGTTTTTTGTTCATGCTTTTATTTATAAATTTGAAACTCGTCTTTAATGTAAAACCATATGTTGGTGGAAGTTAATTCACATGGCCTGATTGGCAATATTTTGAATTGAATACTAATGCTTTCACTTTTATATATTGTTGGTTGCAGGAGAGAAATGAACGTCTGTTTTATAAACTTCTCATTGATCACGTTGAAGAATTACTCCCAATTGTGTATACTCCAACTGTTGGTGAAGCTTGCCAGAAATACGGGGACATTTTTATGCGTCCACAGGGTCTTTATATAAGTTTGAAAGAGAAGTAAGTTTAATTGTGCCCGCTTGTTTATCCTCGTAGAATTTTTTGTTGCTGTTCACCTTTGATCAAGTCTTTAATCTATTCTTTGTATTGATTTTATTGTTTCTTTTTCTCTTGGGCGGTGTTTAAATTATAGGGGGAGGATTCAAGAAGTACTGAGAAATTGGCCTGAGAAGAACATTCAAGTCATAGTCGTAACTGACGGAGAACGGATCTTGGGTCTTGGGGATCTAGGTTGTCAGGTAATTTATATCATGCTTGTTCACGTTATTGATTTATGATAGTTAAATTGAATCACTAGATCTGATGTTGTAATCTCTCCTTTGACAACCTATTTTGTATTCTTAGGGAATGGGAATACCTGTGGGAAAACTTTCTTTATATACTGCACTAGGAGGAGTTCGTCCTTCAGCTGTAAGTATATTTCAGCTACATTGTAACTTGTTAACCCGTAAATTTTGCCTACTGTAAACTTACAATGATCTGATACTTTGTTTTTAAGTTACTGGTTGTGCATAGTGTAATCTTCATTTCATATTAAATCTTTAATGTTATCTGTAACAATCATTACAGTGCCTGCCTATTACTATTGATGTCGGGACAAACAATGAGAGGCTGCTCAATGATGAATTATATATCGGGCTAAAGCAAAGACGAGCAACTGGGCAGGAATATTCTGAACTCATGCACGAATTTATGACTGCAGTCAAGCAAACTTATGGTGAAAAAGTCTTAATTCAGGTATCAATCAGTATCAAAAGGCACAATTTATTTCCTGGCTTACCGGACTGTAATCTGTACTAATTCCATTTTTCCTGTTTTCTGTATCTGTTATATCACATAATTAGTTTGAAGACTTCGCGAACCACAATGCTTTTGATCTGCTTGAAAAATATAGATCAACACATCTGGTTTTCAACGACGATATTCAGGTAATAAATTGCTATCTTAAATATTGATTTCATGAATTTTGTTAACTTATGTACTCGTATCATAACTGTCTCTGACACTTTATCTACTTTGTTCCAGGGAACGGCATCAGTTGTTCTTGCTGGACTAGTTGCAGCTTTGAAATTGGTTGGGGGAAACTTAGCTGACCACAAATTCTTATTCCTTGGTGCCGGCGAGGTATGTCTTATTCCTTGACATAGCATTTTGAAACTTGTTAGATGTAGGTTTTTTAAAATCTTGGAGTAAAAACTGGCTGTTACATCCATTTACCCTGTGGCTTAAGTGTATTGTTTGGTGGTTGCAGGCGGGCACTGGAATTGCAGAGCTCATTGCACTTGAAACATCTAAACAGGTTGGTAGCTACTTTTAGGGTGGTGAGAGTATTGTGATTGAGCATTGCATGAGTAATTTAGATTTATTGAGAAACTACCGTCTTTGATGCAGACAAATGCCCCATTGGATGAAGTGCGCAAGAATATTTGGTTGGTGGACTCAAAGGGATTGATTGTCAGTTCCCGTAAAGAATCACTCCAACATTTCAAGAAGCCGTGGGCTCATGAACACGAACCTGTTAAAAACCTTCTTGATGCTGTTAATGTACGGTCAATCTTTCGGTTTATCACACCTTGATACATGCATATACACATCATAAGTTTTGGTTCTTACATTTTCAATGTTATATTTTCAGAAAATTAAGCCAACAGTGCTTATTGGAACATCGGGACAAGGAAGTGCGTTTACCAAAGAGGTGGTTGAGGCGATGGCCTCTATTAACGAGGTACTTAGTCAATCTACTCATCTACCTAGCTAGTATCTCCCATGCAATTTCATGTCTGAATAATTCAAGTAATGTTTTGTTTGATAATGCCTCTAGAAACCTATTATTCTTTCTCTTTCCAACCCAACGTCACAGTCCGAATGTACTGCTGAAGAAGCTTATACGTGGACACAGGTAATAGAACCGACTTGTATTTTTGCATTGAAATTTGAGCGCATTTTTGGATCAACACCGACTATTCTGCTTCATTTTTCTCAGGGACGTGCGATCTTTGCAAGTGGGAGCCCATTTTCACCGGTTGAATATAAGGGGAAAGTGTTTGTGCCTGGCCAGGTCTAAGCCCAAGATTTTTTTATTTAGCTTAGTATTTTTCATGTCAAATAAGGTCTAATTTGGATGTTTTGTTCATCAGGCAAATAATGCATACATATTCCCTGGGTTCGGCCTAGGTTTAATAATGTCCGGGACCATTCGTGTACATGATGACCTGCTTTTGGCTGCCTGTAAGTTCACAAGAGCTTTATTTAAAATATTAAATATTAAATTTAGTGCGTATAGAAAAATACATTTTATAAATAAGTCGAATAATAGAATTTATATTTGAATGGAACAGCTGAGGCATTGGCTGAACAAGTATCAGAAGAGAACTTTGAGAAGGGTTTGATATTCCCACCATTCACCAACATCAGAAAGATTTCAGCTCACATAGCTGCCAAAGTTGCTGCTAAAGCTTATGAACTTGGTGAGCTTTTACTTTTACCTTTCCTTTCTCAACTCCAGTACATGTTTTGCATCTTTGAAGGCATTTTGGAAAAATGATGAGTGCCCTGCGTGGATAAACAACTTAATTAAGTGCTTATCATACAAATCATACAAGTGTTTGTAGAAGTTATTTCTATAACAAAAGATAAAATAAAGTCAGATTGTTTTCATATAAACTATAATAAGTTGTTCTCATACGCTTTCTTGTTTGCATTTCTGTCAGGCTTGGCCACTCGTCTTCCACAGCCGAAAGATTTGGTGAAGTTTGCCGAGAGCTGTATGTATACCCCGGCCTACAGAAGCTACCGGTGATACAACAAGACAATAATATCCTCATTTTCTTATTTTCTTTTTCATGAAATAATTTTACTAGCAATTTTTTTATTTTTTATTTTCTTTTTCATGTTTTATTTTTACAAGTCATAATTGTATTGGGTGGGTTAGTAAGGAAATTAGGAAGGTGTAGTGGTAGTTGGACTACTAAGGGTAGCTTGATAAGTTATGCTAAAAAATAGTATTCTTTTCTATTTGTGTGACGGTATTCAAATTTAGAAATGGAATCATTTTAAACAATCACTTTCATATGTCATATTACATACTACAATCTACATAGTATATGTTTGAATTGAAAATTGACCGATTCAATATTGATTTCTGCTCTTCCCCCTGCACTTTTCTCTTGCACCCTGCAACCTTGCCGAAAATGCCCTTGCATTAGTTAACTAACGCAAGTGTAAAATTAACATGACTTAATTTTTACACATGCGTGACTTAAGTCACGTTGCATGAGTTAACTCACGCTAGAATTAACACCTGCGTGGGTTAACTCACGCTTGTTTTCAAATTTTCAAATACAATGTTTTTTGAGGCCATATGTGTTTTGAGTGTAACCAACGGGGGAGGGAGATCAAGTCAACCTGAGCATGTGAATATGCACTCATTCAAACACAAACTTCGATGGATTTGATGAATTTATTTTGCAACAATCATTTTATGTTCTTGTAGTGACATCACACATAATAATATTTGTTATAAACCATGTGATTAGGTAGGTTAGGAAGTATCTTACACAAGTCCCTTTTCTCTTTAATTATGATTCCTTTCCATTTCCATTGTGCAATTAGTGGGGTTCATGTCATGAAACAATTATGATTCCTTTTCCATTGTGCAATTGTATTTGAAATTTTAAAAACAACGGGAGTTAGTTTACGCAGCGTGACTTAAGTCATGCACGTGTAAAAATTAAGTCTTTCACATGCGTGACTTCTTAAGTCACGCAGGGGTATTTTGGAAAATTCATCTGGACGCGAGTGTTTTGTGCAGGGTGAGAGAAATCTTGTGTTTGTTTCATTTTATCATAATCTAATGGATTTGATGGATATATCTTATTTATAATCATGTGACCTCATCTTTTTTTGACCATTCTCAAAATATTAACATTTTTCTTTTTTTTACCCAATCAATATTTACCTTTAATAAACACTAATTAATATTTTGAAAATCAATTAAGATTCTAATAATATATCTAATGGACGGTGAATTATTTTCCTCTTACGAACAAGTATTTGACTTGTGGGAAAATGGGAATGGCTTTGAGCGCCGTTTTGTATGTTTGACGTTCGTGATAGCAAGTTGGGCACTTCTGAATTCAAAGAAAAATGGAAAAACAATACTACACCACTTATGGATTATGAAACTCATTTCGTACGGATGATGAATTACAAAAGAAAAATTAAAAAAAATTAAGAACGTTTCGTAACAGTTTTTCTTTAATAATGCAAATTTTATTAATAAGCTGTGCTAAAGGCTGAAATGAGTATTTTATAGATAAAAAGCCAGCACTATGGTCAAACAAAAAAACTCCCAAAGAAAACAAAAGGCTGGAGAAGGTCACAGCAAGAGGCCAAGAGCAGCCAAAGAGGACGAAATAAGGAATGCCCCAGCTTAGATGATCTTGCCTGATTTAAAACTTCCCACGGATTTGCTCCCTTCTCATCAAGTTTGTCAATAAATTGATAGAAGGGGGTAGGAGAACGGAGAAGGAACAACGGTGAAGGAGCATACAGTATTGTATTTGAGGAGGCGCCGCACAAAGGATCTTGAGAAACGAATCATGGCGGTGGTGGTGGAAGATTTTTTGGGTTTGGGTTATTTTTTTTACTTGGAAGGTTGGGTTTAGGGTTTTTGATAAAAAAAACAATTAAAATGTTAAATCTATTTATTAATTTTGTTAGTCTGCAGCAACTTAACATAATCATTTCCCTCTAAAATCCTGTATTAAGGTTAGCAACAATTTAGAGTCCGTTTGTTATAGCTTTTTTAAGGCAAAAATCACTTTTTTTAAACAAATAATCACTTTTAAGAGTTTTGCATCCGTTTGTTACAGATTTTTAAAAAAATCATAATCTAAAAAAAATCTAAAAACAACTTCAAATAAGAAACTGTTAGGAGCAGCTTCTAAAAAAATAGATTTTTGTTAGAGGAGAGAGAAAATATGATTTAAAAGATTAAACTAATTTTGTAACAAAAAATCCCTTTTATATAGTTGTATCCAAACAAACTAGATTATTTGTTTAAAAAAAGTGATTTTTGTTACGGCAAACAAATGTAAAATAGATTCTGATTTTTCGCAAAATCTCTAAAATATAATCTCTAAATTATTTTATGTCAAAATCACTTTTATTTTAATCTGTAACAAACGGGCCCTTAACCTAACAAATTCCATCTAAAAACAGCACACTAATTTAACCTAACAAATTTTCTCTAAAATGCAGCAATCATTAATATTTCTCCTCACTGCTGAGCTTTTCATTCCTATCTTGTGTCATCGTTTGTATATATCTATTGTTTATGTATATTTTTTTGACAAGTTGTTGTACACTTATTTAATACGTTTACAAACATAATACCATAATTTCCATGCAAACTCGGTAATGTCATGTCTTTTGAACTTAATCTGAATTTTGTTTCGCTCAAAACCTTATTATGCTGTTAGTCTTTTTTTCCTATGCATACTTTTATTATTTCTTTCTTTGCAAGCAAAGTTGTGCAAATGTGAATGAATTTTGAGGTGAGAATCACCTTTCCTTGGATCGGATTGCATATAGAGGAAGGGGAAGTGATTCTGCAACAGTACTTCGTGGTTTTTTTTATCACCTGTTCTTTTTCACTGTTACCAGTTATATATTGCATTTTATTATTTGTATGTCAATCCCTTAACAATAAACCCGTGCGACGCACGAGTCAACAATCTAGTTAATTTTATTAGGTCTGCAACAACTAAACCTAATATTTTTCCTCCTAATACTAACCCTAACAATTTTTTCCTTTATTTTGGTTAATACTAATCCCAAAACCCTAACAATTTTGTACTCATCTTCTCTGTCAACAATCTCAACAAAATACCCTAATATTTCTCCTTCACACGCTCCTCTATACTGCTTCCATCACATGCTACTTTTTCTTTTTTTGTCTATTCAGTTTTTCCTTCTTCTTTTCCCATCATTTTCTAGATCTCAATCATTTCTCCCTCATCCAATCCATATCTTTCTCTCACGAGAACAAATAGCATACCTCATAACATCAATCTCAAGTGACATTGTCTTCTAACTTCAAGTAAGCTCTCTTTTTTATTTGTCTTCGATTTGTTCATTTTTCTCTTCTATGTCTTCTCCTCTATTTCACAATATAGTCATGGGTATCAGAATCTTAATTTGTTCATCGTTTTTTTTAATGTTGATCTTTGACAGATTTCTTTTTTATTTATGAAATTTTTGTCGTGGATTGTTGAATTTACCTCTTCAATTTGAAATTTGAATGCTATTATTTCTTTATTGTGTTCTTAAGGTATCGTAGCTGTCAATGGAGGTTGGAGTAGTACCGGACAGGAACGTGACGTCGGAGATATCATAAGTTGGTTACGAAACTACGACGACAGAGGTCGTGCCAGTTACGGCAGTGGAAAGAAAAGGTAAGGTTTTAAGGCACAGTGGGAAGAGAAAGAATTAAAGGTTCAAGAAGACGATTCGTTATGCTTCAAGAAAACGTTTGCAAAAACTAGGAAGGTTTGTGAATTGTTCCATTCTCTATTTCATTTTTCGGTTGCTTATGAGTTTTCTATGTTGTCTGTTTATCATTCACTTTTCCAGTGATGTGCAAAACCAATTGTGACCCTTTGAAATTAAAGGTTTTTTATTTACCTCAGGTTTGACATTCCACCTTTTACTGGCGCA